>Ga0066710_100000049_pt1 | contig 43859 bp, 39 predicted proteins | sample GraSoiAngelo_159_FD_79666 | JGI IMG/M metagenome (GOLD analysis project Ga0066710, IMG submission 79666) | Grasslands soil microbial communities from the Angelo Coastal Reserve, California, USA - 14_1009_16_40cm | ecosystem: Environmental > Terrestrial > Soil > Grasslands | place: USA... | reverse complement strand
TCGGCCTTTCACCAGGGTGAATTGGGCCAGCGGGTTGAACGCGAACGGTCGGCCGATTCTGACGCCGCAGCCGCCCGGCCAGCCGACGTTCCCAGGCCCGGCGGGCGCCACCAACTGGTACTCGCCCTCGTACAGCCCGCGCACGGGTCTCTTCTACCTCTCAGCCTGGGAGAACTACTCCACGGTCTTCGCCGAGGGCGAGAAGGTCACCTACAAAGAGGGTCAGAACTTCACCGGAGGCAACCTGGCACAGACCCCGGGCACGGCGCCGATGCCGCTCCTGAACCGCGGCGCCATCAACACGTGGCACGAGGGCGCCCCCCGTGGTGTCGTGATGGCGATCGATCCGAATACCGGCACGAAGAAGTGGTCCTTCGAGATGCACGACGTGACCACGAGCGGGATCCTCAGCACCGCATCGGATCTGGTCTTCGTCGGCGGACGCGAAGGCTACTTCCAGGCGCTCGACGCACGCAGCGGCGCACTGCTCTTGAAGGCCAACGTCGGTGGGGAGGCTGCGGCCGGTCCGATGAGCTACCAGGTGGACGGCAAACAGTACGTCGCCATCGCCGCCGGCCATTGCCTGTTCGTGTACGGGCTGCGGTAACCAGCATCGCCCGACGAGCGCCTGACGTCGAGGGCCGAAGCCGTTACCGGCAGACCCAGCCGCCGACCGCGGGCATTGTGTCGTGGCACGGGGCCACTCTCTCCGGCGCCTGCAGCGAGTAGTAGACCCGGAAGTTCTGCTCGGGTTGTTTGTTGTATTCGAACACCAGGATCGGGTCGCGCGGGCGGGCGTCCCGCGGTGTCATCCCGTAGTTCGCGGAGATCGCTGCCGGCGGATGCTCGCTGATCGGCTGCACGTCGAGACCTTCGAAGACCGAGCGGCGGACGGTGGCACTCTTCAGGGGAAGCCCTCCCGAGCGGTCGTCTGCATAGGCGGTCGCGACGTTCACGCCGATGTAGCTGCGGAAGTAGCTGTTCTCGACACTCAAGGAGCCGGCCCTGGCATCACCGGGGGCCTGACCGTAGAAGAACGGGCTCGAGACGCCCACGCGGACGCCCTGGACGTTGGCCTCGTCTATGACGATCTGCTTCGAGACGTAGTTGGCCACCCACACCCCGACCGGCTTCTCGCTGGCGCTCGCCAGCACCGACAGATCCCCGCGAGCCCGGAACCCTTTCACCGTCAGCGCCTCGCTCGGTCGCGCGGTCACGCCGTGGCGCGAGGCGTGCCAGACGGTCAACTGGGCGATCGTGCCGCTCCAGGCCCAGGTCACCCCGCTCTGGAGCGCCCCGTACGCTTCGTTGTTCGCGAACTCGAGCACGCTGGCGCGCACGGTATCGAGCGCGATGGATTCACCAGCCACGCTCGTGTCGGCGCCCTTGAAGCGTGGAATCCGGACCGTGTCCAGCGCCGTCACCGGCAACCCGAAACCGGATTCCTCGGCGGTCGCCGCCACGTTGTTCCGGATGTAGTTGTTGGGACCGCGAAACCAGAACGCCGAGCCATCGCCGCCCGGATTGGGAAGCGTGCTGCTGTAGCCATTCCCCGCGACCGCGTCGAGCGACCCGGCCGTCCTCAGGGAGAAGTTGTGGTCGAAGACATTGAAGCTCTCGCTGCCATCCTCGGTCACGATGCCCGCGCCTCGGGAGTTGTAGACGACATTGTCTTGAATCAACCCATAGTGGCTGCGATGGACGGTAATCCCCCATTTCGTGGAGCCGTCGACCGCGTTCCCGAGGAGCGTGAACTGATATCCGTTGGGGGGCGTGCGGGTCGGACCGAAGTCGTGGTGAAAATGTACCGCGTACCGGCCGATCTGATTGGTGCCCATGCGCGCCACCCCGCCCTGGCTGTCGAACTCGGTGTTGTTGAGGATTCCCAACCGCGTTCGGCCGAGCTCTCGAAACTCCACGTACCGGATGTCCACCTCGGCGCGCGACACGAAGATCGTGTGTCCGCGTGTGCCGGCTGGATTGTCCGATCGGACAACCACGTTTCTCGAGAGGTTCCCGACGTGCGGGAGCAGTTCGAGACCACCCTCCGCGTTCCGGGCGCCCTTGTGATTGAAGGCCAGCGGCGACTCCAGAGTCGCCGTGGATCCCTCGATGGTCTTGATTCGCACCCGCTCGTCCTGCGGACGATAGTCGCGCCCGCCTTCTTTGTCCCGCAGCTGGCGTGTATCAGGCAGGACGAGCTGGTCGCCGACTCTCCATGCACCGACGGGCGCGTCGAACACGAGCGTCGTCTGGCCAGCGAGCGGCTCCCGCGCGGTGCGCACGAACGTCGGCGACTTGACGCTCCCGTGCATGGTGACGCGCCCGAGCACCACGATGCCGTGACCAATCTGCGCCGGATCGCGCTCGGCGTCGAACGGCCGGTCGGCGATCACGATTTCGGCCACCGCGTCGCGAGCCACGGGCGTCTCGGCCCTGCCCACTTCCAGGACGCCGCCTTCGAGCACCATGATCGTCGTCACCTTGAGCCGAGTGCTGGCGTCGGTTCGAAATGCCAGCGTGCCCTTGACCTCGATGCAGTCCACCGATACGTCGGATCGGGCGTCGTACACGACGGAGTGGCCCTCGCCGATCGCGACCTTGTCGTTGGCGGCAGGAACCCGACCAGTCGACCAGTTGCTCGGGTTGGACCATGCACCGTTCGCCCTGCTGATAACGGTGGGCCCGGCGCAGAACATCGGGATCCCCTGCGGCATGCCGCTCACCCGCGGTGTGTGAGGGTGCAGATCCTGCGCCGCCACATGGGAGGCGGCCGAGTCGCAGCAAGCTGCCAGGAGCAGGGTACTGGTGCAAATTGCCGCGCGAGCACGTGAAGCGTCGTGCCACATTGCCGAGGACTATCTTGCGAAGGTTGGCGCCCGCAGTCAAATGGCGGCGACGCGGCCGTGACCGAAGTCGGCAAGCGAGCTGTCCGGCGTTGACCGCTTGAAACCCCTGTGTCATATTGGCGCCCGGCAGGAGGCCGCATGGATCCGCAGAAATCGGGCCGGAGGCGCTTTCTCACCAACGGGGCGACGCTCGCCGGGCTGGTGCTCGCACCGTCGGCTGTCAGCCTCTCTTCCACATCCGTCAGCGCAGCCGGCGCCGGCGCGGCTGCAGATGTCGACGACGTGAACTCCCTCGACGCCGTGCTCTACGGGCGGCGCTCCCGTTTCGTGACCACCGTGCGATCGATCGAGGGCATGAGTCACCCAGATGTGATGCCGCCGAGGCCGAATCCCTATCGGCCGAGCGCGCGGACGCCTGTCGGCGACCTCATGGGGATCATCACCCCGACGTCGTTGCACTTCACGACACAGCACTTCTACGGCGTGCCCGACATCAATCCAGCCGAGCACAAGCTGATGGTGCACGGACTGGTCGAGCGACCGCTGGTGTTCACCGTCGATGAGTTGAAGCGTCTGCCGTTCGTCTCACGCATTCATTTTCTCGAGTGCATCGGCAACCGCCCGAGCCCGAACGGCAGGAGCGCGGCCGACACGCACGGACGCATGGGGTGCAGCGAGTGGACGGGCGTGCCGCTGTCGGTCCTCCTCAAGGAGGCGGGACTCAAGAACGAAGCGAAGTGGATCATCGCCGAAGGTTCGGAGGACGGGAAGCACGTCAAGAGCGTCCCGCTGCCCAAAGCCCTGGACGACGTGATGGTGGCCTACGGCCAGAACGGCGAACCAGTGCGACCCGACCACGGGTTCCCACTACGGCTCATCGTCCCCGGGTTCGAGGGCATCTACAACGTCAAGTGGCTGCGGCGGATCAAAGTCGTCGATCAGCCCTACGTCACGTTCCAGGAGCATTCCCGGTTCATCGGGCGGGATCCCAAGACGCAGCCGAACAGCTTCGAGTTCGGGCCGAAGTCGATCATCACGTATCCATCTGGAACGCACCAGCTGCCGAATCGCGGCTCTTACGTCATCACTGGCGTCGCCTGGTCGGGTGGAGGACCGATCCGGAAGGTGGACGTGTCCATCGACGGAGGCAAGACCTACAAGGAAGCCGAAATCTCCGGGCCGATTCTATCCAAAGCGTTCACCCGCTTCTACCTCCCGTGGAAATGGGACGGCGAAGAGGCCGTGCTGCAATCCCGCGCGCTCGACGAGAAGGGTCAGATGCAGCCGACTGAGGCTGAGTACGCCAAGTACTGGGGGCTGACACGTCAGCAGCTTTATGCGGCCACGCCAAGCCAACTGGGACACTGCAATTGGATCCTGCCCTGGAAAGTCGATCGCATGGGCAAGGTCACCAACGGGCTACCACCTGTCGGGGCCGTCGTCGATGCGCACAGTGCGTAGCGCAATCGTCCTGTCGCTGGCGGTGTGGTTGGGCGCCGTCGCGCTCGCTCAGCAGGCGGCGCCGCAGCAGCCACCGCGTCCAGCGCCGTCGCCCTCGGGCCTGGGTCGAGCGCCCACCGCCAACGAGACGAAAGCCTGGGACATCTCGATCGGACCCGACGGCGCGGAGCTCCCGCCGGGTAGCGGAAACGCGACGCAGGGCGCGTTGGTGTTTACCCAACGCGGCTGCTCCGACTGCCATGGTCCGACCGGGAAGGAAGGCCCGGCCCTCGTGCTGGTCGGCGGGACGCCGACCCTGTCAACCAACTACTTTCCGATCGCCTATTGGCCGTACGCGCCGTCGATCTGGGACTTCATCCGGCGCGCCATGCCGTACAACCGGCCGGGACGCTTGACCGCCGACGAGGTCTACGCGCTCACGGCGTTCCTGCTCTACCGAAACGCCATCATCCAGGAAGACGACGTGATGGATGCCAAGAGTCTGCCGAAGGTCCAGATGCCCCACCGGACTGAGTACACGCCGCCAGAGCCCTGGACACCTGCGACGCCGAGACCATTCAAAATCGTGCAGTGACCCGCGTCTTTCTATCCGCGCTGCTCTGCGCGTGCATTTCCACGACACCGGGACGCCTGTCCGCCAGCCGCGCCCAGACGCAGCCGTCTGGTCAACAGAGCTTTGTCAGCCGTTGCGCCGGGTGCCACGGGACCGACGGCAACGGCGGCGAGCTCGGCCCCGCCATTTCGACTCGCGTGCCCGCGCGAACCGATGAGGATCTGACCACGCTCTTCCGCGAAGGCCTGACTGCAGCCGGCATGCCGGCGTTCGCCAATATGGGCGCCGCCGAAACGCAGGAGCTCATCCGCTACATCCGCACGCTGCGCCCGCGCGAAGGTGCCGCCCCGTACCGCACGAAGGTCTCTCTCGCCGGTGGCGGTGCAATCGAGGGAGTCGTGCTCAACCAAAGCGCCGCCGATCTGCAGCTGCTCGGCGACGATCGCCGGATCCACCTGTTTCGAAAAACCGCAGGACAGTACAAGTCCGTGACGTCCGAGGCTGACTGGTCCAGCTACAACGGGCAACCGGGCGGAAGTCGATACAGTCCGCTGTCTCAGATCACCGCCAAGAGCGTTTCCCGACTGGCTCCGAAGTGGGTGTTCAGCCTTCCAAATACCGCGCCCCTGCAGGTGACGCCGGTCGTGGTCGGCGGCGTCATGTACGTTACGAGCGCCAACGAATGCTACGCCCTCGACGCGGGCTCAGGCCGGGAGATCTGGCACTACCATCGTCCGCGCACCAAAGGCTTGATCGGTAACGCCGCCGGAGGCATCAACCGCGGCGTCGGCCTGGCGGGTGAGCGCGTGTTCATGGTGACCGATCACGCACACATCATCGCTCTCAATCGATCGACCGGCGCCCTGCTCTGGGAAACGGAGATGGCAGACTGGCGCCAGAACTACAATGCGACGGGCGCGCCGTTGCCGGTGGGCAACCTGGTCATCGCGGGGACGTCGGGCGGCGACGAAGGCGTGCGCGGTTTCGTGGCCGCATTCGATCAGACAAGCGGCCGGGAGGTCTGGCGATTCTGGACGGTGCCGCGGCCCGGAGAGCCGAAAGCCGAGACCTGGCGAGGCAAGGGCATCGAACACCCAGGCGCGGCGACCTGGCTCACCGGAACCTACGATCCCGACCTCGACACGATCTACTGGCCTACCGGCAACCCCTCTCCCGACCTGATCGGGGACGATCGCGGCGGCGACAATCTCTATTCGGACTCAATCGTCGCGCTGGATCCGAAAACGGGGACGCTCAAGTGGCACTTTCAGTTCACGCCGCATGACGTGTGGGACTACGACGCGCAGGAAACGCCGGCTCTCGTGGACGCGGTGTGGCGCAATCGGCCGCGGAAGCTCCTGGTCCAGGCCAACCGCAACGGCTTCTTCTACGTGCTGGACCGCACCGACGGCCGGTTCCTCCTGGGCACGCAGTACGCGAAGAACGTGACCTGGGCGACTGGCCTCACCCCCGAAGGCCGGCCCATCGTCGTTCCCAACATGGAGCCGTCGCTCGAGGGCAAACGCGTGTGCCCGTCGCTCGACGGAGCGTCCAACTGGTACTCCACGTCGTTCAATCCGGGCACTGGGCTGTACTACGTGCAGACCAACGACAAGTGCGGCATCTTCACCAGGACGCCGATGGAGTGGCAGGCCGGACGAGGGTACATGGGGGGATCGTTCCGGCAAGCCCCCGACGAGCCCGCACAGCGCGTGCTCCGCGCGATCGACATTCAGAGCGGACGAATCGTGTGGGAGCTGCCGCAGACGGGTGCGGTGGGATCCTGGGGAGGCGTGCTGAGCACGGCCGGCGGAATCGTAATCTTCGGCCAGGACGACGGGGCGTTGGCGATTGCCGACGCGAGAACCGGCAAGCCTCTGTGGAGCTTTCAGACGAGTCAGATCTGGAAGGCGTCGCCGATGACGTACTCATTCGACCGCCAGCAGTACATCGCCGTCGCTGCAGGGTCGAACATCCTCGCCTTCGGTCTGGTCGATTGACGCCTCACGACTCACAACTCATGACTCACAACTACGCCAGGCCGAAGAACTACGCCACGCCGAAGACAAGTGACATCAGGCCCACGCCACGTTCGGGTCGAGACCGAGCTTCTCCACGCGGTACTCGTAGTACGGGCCGTCGGGCAGGAAGACGAGAAACACTTCCTGCGCGAGGTGTACGAGCCGCCGCGTGCAGTACTCGAATTCTCCGTTCTTGACGAGTAGCCCGACTGTCAGCCCGCCGGCGCGTCGGGTAATCCGGAGCTGCCCTTTCGCGGGATCGATTCGTCGATGCACCGGGACGTCGTCGGTCTCGAACGCCCCCAGAAACGCCTTCAGCTCTCGCTGCATCGGCGAACGAGACGGGACCTCAGGCAAGAGCGTGGGGAACGAAACGAGGCCGGCCGTCGTGTCGAGCACGAAGCGGAACTGGCGGCCGTGGTGCCAGACCATCCGGTACGTGGTCGCTCCGCCTCGACGCTGCCCTGCGCTGAAACCCCGGAAGACCCCCCGTTCGGCGTAGCCTTTGAGCAGGTGGCCGACCGCCTCACTGACGACACCCGGATCGGCGCCAGGCCGGCCGCTCCGCCGGAGCTTCTTTCGGCGGGTCACCATCGGCATTCAGCCAGCCGTCAGTGTTGGAACCCCGTGATCCCGGGCTCGAAGCCCATGCCGCCACCCGGCGGGAAGTCCTTCGCCGAGCTGAACTCCTTCCGGGCCTGGACGTTGATGAGCGAGGGCAACCCCTGCTTCGACGCGATGTCGTAGCTGCTGGCAAGGGCCGCGCGGAGCTCCTCGGGCGTGCGCGCGTACGCTCCGTGTGCCCCCAGGGCTTCGGCCATCTTGTCGTACCGGATGTTCTCTTGGAACAAGTGCAGGTGCACTGACCGTGGCGTCCCCGCGGTGAAGGGCCAAGTGCCCCAGCAATCGTTGTTGTAGACGAGGGTGATCAGCGGAATCTTGTATTTGACCGCCGTATCGAGCTCCATCAGCGTGAAACCCATACCGGCATCGGTCGTCAGGCACACGCTGGGGGCGCCCTTGAAGGCCCGGTGCGGGCCGCTGCCGTCCTTCACGGCCGTCGCGGCACCAATCATCATGGCCATGTCGGGGCCAATCGCGCCGAACTGATAGGGACAGACGATCTCCTGGCCCGGCCGATTCGCGCGCAGCATCGGTACGGTAGTCCTCTGCCAGGAGAACCCACCCCACCCCGTCATCGTCTGCTTGGGGTCGATCTTGCCTTTGTAGAGGAAGTCGTTCAGCTCCTTGCCGATGACCGATGGGTGCAGAACACCGGTGTCGGCGCTGTACTTCAGGCCGTTCTGATAGTTCTGTGTCAGCTCCTTCTGGTACGTCTCACGCGCGGCGGCGACCTCGGCAACCCAGGCGTCCCGCTTCCGGCGGGGCAAGCTGTTGCCCAGTGCCTCGAGAAACGCCTGCTCGTCGCCGACGACACCCAGCTCGAGCGGCCAGTTGCGGCCGAGATCTCCGCCCTCGGGATGCACCCTGATGGCGCGGACGTCGGGGTTCACTCGATAGTCGGCCGGACTCGGCATGCAGTACTGGCCGACGAAGATGATCAGGTCGGCGCTCATGAACGCGCGTGGCGACAAGGAGGCGGAGAGCCGGTGCTCGTCGGGGAAATGGCCGCGCATGGGCCCGCTCGTGAGCGTCGCGATGTCATTCTTCTCCACCGCGGCCAGGAGCGCGTCCCACGCCTTCCGATGGAAGACGCCGTGCCCGGCGACGAGGAGCGGGCGCTCGGCTTTCGAAATCAGCTCGACGGCCTTCGCGACGTCCTTCGACGAAGGGACGGCCCGCGACTCGGTGCGGTACTTGGTCTGGTCGTAGTAGTCGGTCAGCAGGCCCGGATCCTTGAAGCGCATGCGCGCCACTTCGCCGGGGAAATCGAGGTGCACCGGACCGGGCACGCCGGTCTTGAGCTCGCGAAATGCGTACGCGCCGTACTCGTGCACGCGGTTGGGAAGGATCATGCGCTTGCCGTATTTCTTGATGCCGTCCGTGATCGGCTGCTGATACATCGCCTGGATGCCGGCTTCGCGGTCCTCGCCTGCCAATTGGACGTTGCTGGCAAGCACGAGCAGCGGTATGCGCGCGAAGTAGGCGGCCGCGATGCTCGTGATCATGTTCGTGAAGCCCGGACCTTCGGTGCCCGAGCACGCGACCACTTCTCCAGAGGCGCGCGCGTAACCGTCGGCGGCGGCTGCCATGTTGCCCTCGGTCCGTCCGCCGTAGCTCGGCACGCCCGCCGCTGCGATGGAGTGCGTCACGGTGTAGTTCTCGGGGCAGCAGAACATCGCCGCCAAGCCTTCCTTCTTGCACAGCTGCGCGAAGACGTCGGCGCCCATCATGCCGTTGCCTTCGAAGCTGCTGGTGAGCGGGGCCTCGCTGAGCGCCGCGGGGATCTCCTTGGGAATGCGCAGGGAGGGGATGGACGCGGCCGCCTGCTGCGCCAGGAGATCCTTGGGACTGAGGGTTGCTGCGGCTGCGGCGACCGCCGGTGCAGCGCCAGCCAGGAACTGTCGTCGCGTGGGGCCCGCTGGGGCCGTCTGCTGCCGATTCATGTCGTTCTCTTTCATGACCCTCTCCTCAGAGAACCCAGACCCGTAAGGTGTATCGGCGAACCACTGTCGAAATGGTCAGTCGGCGCCCGCAGCCACCGGTGGTCGTCGTCCTTCCGGCCAGAGACTACGGATGAAGTTCACGAGGTGCCAGATGTCTTCCTGCTTGGTGACCTGCGTCTTGAAGGGCGGCATGGCGAGGCCAGCACCATCGCGGATGCTGCGGAAAATCAGCCCCTCGTCGGTCCCGTTCTTCCAGACACTCGGATCGGTCAGATCGGTGGCGTTGGCGACGACCTCGATGAGCGCCTTCCCGTCGTTGCCGTGACAGCCCGCGCAGGCCAGCAAGCCGTAAAGGACCTTGCCCTGGCCGATAGATTTCGCCGTATTGGGAATCGGACTCTTGAGCGCTTTGGCGGCCTCGGTGGTGAGAGACGGGCCGTCGGCGGTTACCTGGCTCGCACGCGCCGGCGACCACGCCAGCGCGACGGCCGCGACCCAGCAGATCGCAAGACCAACGACTCCACGCACCCGGGAACTGCGCAACACGCGCGACATCAGTGTGAGCCGGCAGGTCGACCGGCCAGCACGCTACAGGATATCAAAATTCCCTTCATTCCCGTCCGGGCATGGCGGACGCTCCGGAGGCGTGCACGGATGGCCCGGCGATCCCGAGGAACAATGACGGTTAGCGGTCGAGAGGGATCAGATCCGAAGCGGAGTATTCGAGTGCGCGCGGCCGGTTGAAGGGATGCCCTAGTTCCGCGCAGACCACGGGGCGACGATAGGCGATGAAGCCATACGGGCCGGCTTGTCGGCCACGACTGCCAGCGTCTCGTTACTTCCAGACGCCGACGACGTGCCTGTCGCATAGGTCACGACGCTGTCGTGCCCACAGACGTGGCGCACCGGCATGAACCGCGACCGCGGCCGGGCGAGTCGTCGTGACAGGAGTGCCCGAGATTACCTGTCCGGGACGCGTCCACGGCACAGCTGGTGTGACAAAGCGTCACCGCGAGCGGTGATGTCGCAACCGCCACCACGAGCACGATCGCCAGTACGGGCTTCACCGCCTCAGTCTACCAATCAGTTGGCGCAATTGGCGGCCGAGGGCTCTCTCCGCTATGATGAACTGGCTTCCTTCCGCTGTTTGTTCGCATCTGATGCGCTGCCGACTACGTGTCGTCGTGCTCGTGCTAGTACTTCTGCCGGCAGTGTGCTTGCGGGCCGACGACCTGCGGTTCACCCGGCTCACCGACTATTTCGAGGCGTTGCGCGCACAGGCGGGCATTCCCGGCCTCTCGGCCATCGTCGTCGGTCCCGAAGATATTCTGTGGGAGCATGCATTTGGCCAGGCTGACATCGGCCGGTCGATCAGCACCCGCATCAACACGCCGTTCCAGCTCGACGGGCTGACACAGGTGTTTACGGCGGTCATGACGCTGAGGTGCGTAGAAGAAGGAACGCTGTCCCTTTCTGACCGCATTGGATCATTCGACAAAGACAGCCCGGATACAAACGCGACGATCGAACAGGTTCTGACGCACACCTCGGGTTCGCCGGCCAACCTGGTGTTTTCGTACCGACCAGACCGGTTGGCACCGTTGACGCGCGTCATCCGCGCCTGTGCTGTGGGCTCGTATCGGAAAACGCTCTCGAACCTGCTGGATCGCCTCGCCATGGTCGATTCGGTACCGGGTCCCGACGCGGCCCTCCTGCAGCCGCCGGCCGAGGGCGTTCCGACACCAGCGGTCGCCGCGCGGTACTTGGGCGTGCTGACGAGGCTGGCGCAGCCCTACGCTGTGTCCCCGCAAGGGCGCGCGTCCTTGACGCAGTATGCTGCAACGACCTTGACGCCGGCGGGGGGACTCATCTCGACCGTATTCGATCTGGCTCAGTTCGATCTGGCGCTGAAACAGGGGATTCTCTTGCGGGCCGATACGCTCGCGGCGGCGTGGCGGGCTCCCGTCAACAGCGCCGGCCAGCGCCTGCCTCACGGCATGGGCTGGTTCGTGGAACAGTACAACGGTGTGCCGATTGTATGGCAGTTCGGCTCATCCGACGAGGGCTCATCGTCTCTCCTCATCACGGTACCGGCACGTGGATTGACGATGATCCTTTTGGCGAACAGCAACGGACTGTCGAAGCCTTTCTCGCCGAACCCCCAGGAAGTCACGGTGTCGCCGTTCGCGCGAGTCTTCCTGGGGTTGTTCGTCCGGTAGGAACGGCGCGAGTGAAGCGGATTCGGGAACTGGTCTTTGTCCTTACGGGCGTGGCGCTCCTGCCGGGGACGGCGGCCGCCGAGTGGCAGATCAAGCCGTTTGTCGGGCTCACATTCGCGGGGAGCACGACGTTCAACGATTTCGACCATGGCTCCGATCATCGCCACGGAGCTTGGGGGGTCAGCGGAACGAAGCTGGGCGATATTGTCGGGGTAGAGGCAGAGTTCACATATGTACCGGGATTCTTTCAGCAGTCGGACATCGCGGCGCCGCTCGTGCTGCGCAGCAGTGTGACGACGCTCATGGGCAATGTCGTGGTGACGCTGCCCCGACGCATGACCGAATACACGCTCAGGCCGTATTTCGCGGGAGGGGCCGGGCTCATGCACGTACGCGCCGACGACCAGTTCCGGCTGCTCCCCATCACGTCGAACCTGGCAGCCGTCGACCTGGGTGGAGGCGTGACCGGCTTTCTGTCCAACCGGCTCGGCCTCAACTGGGACGTCCGGTATTTTCGCAGCGTACACGGCAAAGACGAAGGGCTGGGCGTCAGCACCGGCCCCGAGCAGCTGTCCTTCTGCCTGGCGAGAATGGCGCTCGCTATACGCTATTGAGCGGAGCTTTGATGACTGAGCGATTACCCGTTGCGTGTCTCCTCGCGATCCTCGCCGGGGCCGTCTCCGCGCTCGCCGCCGAGACCCTTCGGATTCTTCCCGTCGTGCGGGGCGACGACGTGGTCGTGTCCTTCGAGCTCGCCGACGCCTACAACGAGGAGATTCGGCAGGCGATCTCGAGCGGACTGCGCACGACCTTCACCTACGACGTCGAGTTGCGGATGGTCGTGCCCACCTGGGTTGACCGGACCGTCGTTACGACCGTCGTCACGAGCAGCGACGAGTACGACAACCTGACACGGCGTCACAAGCTGTCGCGCAGCCTCGACGGCCGGGTGCAGGAAGTGACGGACACCGAAGACGAATCGCTCGTGCGCAAGTGGTTGACGACATTTGCGGCGCTGCCGCTCTGTCGTACGTCGAAGCTGGACAGAAGTCGCGACTACTATGTCCGCATCAGCGCCCGCGCGCGTCCACACGGCGGCTCCCTGCTCGGCTGGACCAACGCAGTCACCGGTCAGGCGAGATTCACCTTCGCGCCCTAGTTGAGGGCGCTCACGCCCACTCGCCGTACCGCATCAGCGGTTCGGCCGTCCCGTCCCTGAGCACCCCGTCCACATCAAGCTCGGCCGATCCGATCATGAAGTCTACGTGCACAACGCTCCGGTTTCCTCCGGCGCGTTCGAACTCATCGGTCGTCATGCCCTCGCCGCCGGCGACTGTGAACTTGTACGCGGAACCGAGCGCAACGTGGCTGGCGGCGTTCTCGTCGTACAGCGTGTTGTAGAACAAGAGTCCGGACTGCGAGACTGGCGAGCTGTCGGGCACGAGGGCGATCTCGCCGATCCGTCCCGAGCCCTCATCGGTCTCGACGAGCTCGCGGAGCACAGAGCCTCCTCGATCGGCGGCGACGTCCACCACCCGGCCGCCCGCAAACCCCAAAGTAAACCCCTCGATCAGCGTCCCCCCGTAGCTGAGGGGCCTCGAGGATCTGACGACACCGTCCACCCGATCCTTGTGGGGCATCGTGAAGACCTCTTCAGTCGGGAGATTGGGCGCGAACGTGATGCCAGAGGGCGTTTCCGACTGACCGCTTACCCACATGTGGCCGGGCGCAAGACCGACAGTCAGGTCCGTGCCGGGCCCCCGGTAACGCAGCGCCTCATAGCGCTTCGCGTTGAGCATGTCGCGTCTCGCAGCCAGCGCCGCCAGGTGCGCGCTCCAGGCGGAAACGGGGTCCGTCCGATCCAGTCGGCACAGACGGGCGATGGTCTCCCACAGACTCGACATCTGCTGGTCGGGGGCGAGGTTGGGAAAGACACGAGCGGCCCACCCGGGGCCGGCCGCCCCGATAACCGTCCAGTTCGAACGATTGCGAGAGACGAGCTCCCGGAAGGCCTGAACCGAGCGCGCGGTTGCCCGTTGCAGGGATGTGATCCGTGCCGGCGATTGATCCTTCATCTGATCCGGGTCATTGGCGTAGATGGACAGGACGGCGCCTCCCGACTCCATGTGCTCCGCCAGGGCTTTTGGCAGCCAGATCGAGTACTCGTCAAAGGACTCGGCGGGCGCCTCCCGGAATCGAATCATCAGAAGCTGCTCGTCGCCCCAAATCGTTTCCACCAGCCGGGCACCGGCCTGGTAGGCGCTCGAGGCGACGTGGCGCACGAGGGCCGCAGCCTCGAGCGACACCCCGCCACTCGCCAGCGGTCCGATGATCAGCAGGCGCTGACCAGCTTCGAGATTGAGGCCAACCCTGACACTAAGCTCGCCGTACTGCTGGAGCTGGCGATCGAGCAGATTCGTCATGTCGCGCCCATTACACCTTCTGGCGTCCGGAAGGTCAAAGGTACACGCAGGCGATATCATTCGAGCGATGAGCCACGACCTCGACTTGTGGAGTAGTCCGTCGGCGCCGCAGAGGCTCTGGTCCGTGCGAAAGCGCGATCGGGAGCTGACAGCCGAGCTTTTGACGCTGGGCGAGTACGGATGCGAGATTCAGCTGTTCAGAGATCGGGGGTTCTACAGCTCGAAGCGTTTCGAGACCGTCGACCGGGCCTTGACGTCGGCCGAGCGCATCGTTCGAGCGTTCGAGGCCGAGGGGTGGACGCGCTCGACCTAGTGGCGCAGCACCAACTCATGCCCCGGGCGCTGACGCCGATATAATCGCCTCAGACATGCGGCGTGAAGAGAGCGACGATTCCGTTCAACCCGTTCTCGCGGGCGTGGACACCGACGAGGGATGGCAGACCGTCCTGGCCGCAGCCGCATGCGCGGAAGCCCTCGACCGGGGCAACGAGGCACGAACGTTCGCGCTCGCCGGAGGCCCGGAGCTCAAGCAGGTGCCGGTCGGACACCCGGACGCGGCGATCACGTGGCGCCCCACCTCGGGCTGGCAGCAGCTGCTCCCCTCCAGCGATCCCCCACACGCGTTGATCGACTTGTACCTGCCGGTCTGCAGCGCGACGACCGCGCGCCCGATCACGGTTGGCCACCTGGGCCAGAGCCTGGACGGTTTCATCGCGACGCATGCCGGCGAGTCTCAGTTCGTGACCGGACGGGCGAACATCCTGCACCTGCATCGGATGCGCGCGCTGTCGGACGCCATCGTGGTCGGTGCCGGTACAGTGGCCGCTGACGACCCTCAACTGACCACGCGGCATGTTTCGGGCCCCAATCCCCTGCGGGTTGTGTTGGATCCGTCCCGCCGGCTGGGGGACCACTACCGCGTGTTCACCGATGACGAAGCCGAGACCCTGTATGTGTGTGGACGCTCGCTGGCCCGCCCTGGCGAAACGCACTTCGGTCGGGCCAGAGTGGTTCCTGCCTTCGACCCCTCAGGGGCGCTCGACGTGGAGGAGCTTCTCCGACTGCTGCACGCGCGCGGCTGCAGCCGGACGTTCATCGAAGGAGGCGGTGTCACCGTCTCGATGTTCCTGGAAGCCAAGGGGCTCGATCGACTGCATATCGCCATCGCGGCGCTGATCATCGGCAACGGGCGGCCTGCCATTCGCCTCGCCCCACCAACCTCGCTCGGCGAGTGCCAGCGGCCAAGCTATCGCGTCTTTCGCATGGGCGGGGATGTGCTGTTCGACTGCGACCTTCGGGCGGAGGCTCCCGGCGAGGGCGACACCGGCAACGGCGGAGGCGGCTCCGGAGAGCCGCCCGTCACCCGGATCATCTGAACGTCATCTGCCACTACCTGAGCCAGCCCGCCAGGTCCTGATGTCCGACGAGGATGCGAGAGTCACCCTCGGCAAGATCTCGCAGGCGGCGGTTGCACCATCGCTGAATGGTCCCTTTCATCGCCGGCTCCATCTCAATCGACGCCCGCACCCACCCCTCAACCAGTTGGCGCCGCAGCTCCGGCGAGTGACCCGAAATCATCCAATCGCTTGACTCGCGCTCCACCCAGTATCCGAGCTGCGCAAGACGCCGTTCGGCACACGAGGTGGCCTCCGGACCAAGTGCCCGACCAAACCCCTTGTCCGTCCGCTGGTGTCGATTGACCAGGTCCTGAATAGTGCCGTCTTCCGGCTCGGGCGGGAAGCAGCGAAGCCGGCCGTCGTACGTCAGAGCAAAGAGAACTGCGGCGTTTCGTTTGCGGCAGAGCGAAGTGACTCGAGCCAGCCAGTCGTCTGAGACGAGGTCCAGCAGGGCCGAAGCCGTGACCAGGCTGCCTGCCGGCACCAGCTCCTCCCATGCCCCAACGGATCGGATGTCGAGTTGACGGACGCCGACCAGACATGTCCGACCCTCGCGCTCGAGGACCAGATCCCAGGGGGCAGAGGCCCGAGCGCCAATACCGAAACCTCGGGAGGCGCCCCATGACGAGGTTATCGCCAGGGCACGCGTGAGCAGCTCGGCGTCATGGTCGACGAGCAGCCACTCCTGGCGCTCGTAACGATCAGTCACACGGTCCAATGTGTACCGAAGGTTGGAGCCTGTACCTGCCCCGAGGTCGAGCACTCGCAACAGATCGCCCCGCGCGCAGATTTGCGCCACCGTTCCAGCGAGGCGCTGCGCCCGCCCGTCGCGCGCGGCAACGTCGGCCGGCTCGCGGAGAGCCAGCCACTCGGCGCTGAACTTATTCATCGTCGGTCAGTTGCCAGCGACACGCTCGACACTCTCAGCCAACCGTGCAGAAGCGTCCTCCCAGCTTGAAAGTCGGTCACGGACGCGACGGGCGCCCTCGGCAAGCCGAGCGCGCAGCTGGGTGCTCTCGATGACGGCCGTCAGTGCGGATCTCAGGGCTGGTAGATCGCCCGGTGTGACGAGCACACCCGCCTCGTTGCCAACGAGCTCCGCGATGGCACCTGTGGTCGTGCTAACGACGGGAAGCCCACGAGCCAGAGCCTCCGCGACAACCATCCCGTAGCCTTCGTAGAGGGTCGGCAGAACGAACACGTCCGCTCGGTCGTAGTAGCCGGCGAGCAGCTCCTCGCTGACTTCATCCTGCAGCTCTACGCGTTTCTCGAGACCAAGCCGCGCCAACGTGGCGCGCAGCTCCCGCACGGTCCCCTCATCCCGGTCCAGGCTGCCCACACAAGTCAACGCCCATCGTTGCTCCGCAATGCCGGCGAGCGCCTCGAAGAGGATTCGGTGACCCTTCCGCGGGATGAACGTGCCGACGCACAGAAGCTGGAGCCGTTGACCGGCAGACCCGTGTGCTGGCGGAGACGGATCGGTGCCTGGTTCGACGACACGAATGCGTTCCTCGTGCACACCGTACGCGCCGAGGGCTCTCGCTGTGGCGCGGCTTGTCACGACGACGAGTCGCGCGGCCGCCAGGGCGCGCCTCTCGCTGGCCTTCATCAACGTCGCGGTCGCGGAGTCGATTCCCGTCTCGGCCGCCAGCGGATGGTGGACGAGGGCGATGAATGCCAGCCGCGACGACTCGGCGTCGATCAGATCTGGCATCGCCCCCATAGCGAGGCCATCGACGATCACAGGGGTCGCCAGTGGAATCATGGACAACCTGCCGGCCGCATCGGCGAGTGCGGACGGCGTGGGCCTTGGAAAGCTCGGGTCCAGCTCCTCGACGCGGACCGCCCACCCGAGACGCCTCAATCCGGCGACCATCCGGCGGTCGTACCCGTAGCCCCCCGTCAGCGTGCCGAGACGGCCGGGCACCATGAACACAACCGACCGCGGACCCTGCATGCTTACGAGGGACTCACGCGTCCCTCGAAGGACGCCGATGCGACGTGCGACTCGTGCAGCGTCACACGTATGCTCTCAATCCCTTGCGCGCCCGCACCGAGCTCACCCCGCCCGATGGCGTGAACGATCCGCTCGAACACAAAAGCCGCCAGAAACTCGGTCGTGGTGTTCCGGCCCGTGAACGCCGCTTCCTCGTCCAGATTCCGGTAGTTGACGGCGGCAAGCACCGTGTGGAGCGCAGCACCGGCCCGCCCGATGTCCACGACCACGCCGTCGGCATCGAGGTCGGGTCGGCGAAATTCGACGTCCACCACGTAGGTAGCGCCGTGCAACCGCTGGGCGGGCCCGAACACCTCGCCCCTGAAGCTGTGGGCGATCATCATGTGGTCACGGACAGACACGCTGTACATGTCAGGTCTCGCTGACGCTCAGGAGAAGCGAACGCGGTGGCACAGCGTCTCGCCCGCGGCGTCAAGCCTGGCCATCACCTCGGGCAACTCCTCGAAGGCACTCTCCACGGTCACGAGCGCATCTAGCGCGCGGTCGTCAAGGAGCGACAAGGCCAGACGCATACGCCGTCCGGTGTCCCACCGGGGACGCTGCATCGGGGCGACGGTGCCGTCCTGCGAAGACTTCAGGGTGAGACGTCTCACATGGAAGGCCTCTCCGAGGGCCAACGGCACCTGCTGCGTGCCGTACCAGCTGAGCTCGACGATCGTTGCCTCGAATGCGGCTATCTTGAGCGCCAGCTGCAGACCCTGCGGCGAACCGCTGGCGTGCAGGACCAGGTCCGCCCCATCGGTCGCAGTCTCTGGCCGCCGGAACCGCACCCCAAGCGTCCGTGCAATCGCCTCTCGTCGCGGATTGACGTCGATGAGCTCGACCTCGCATCCCGGAATACGCCCGGCGAGCCACGCCACGAGGCAGCCGACGGTGCCCGCCCCCACGACGGACAGCCGATCCCCGATTGAGGGCTGAGCATCCCACAGGGCGTTGATCGCGGTCTCCAGGTTGGCGGCGATGACGGCGCGAGCGGGCGGCACCTCATCGGGCAACACGTAAGCGGACGTCGCGGGTACGACAAAGCGGGTCTGATGCGGGTACAGCGCGAACACATGGCGGCCCAGCAGTCCGGCCGGTCCGTGCTCGACGCGGCCGACCGCCGCGTAGCCGTACTTGACCGGTCCCGGAAGCTCCCCGGCCTGAAATGGCGCCTGCATCCGCTGGAACTCGCTGGCCGGCACGCGACCGCTGAAGACCAGCGACTCGGTGCCGCGGCTGATTCCGCTGTACAGCGTCCGTACCACCACATCCTTGGGCGAGGGTGGCGGGAGACGCTCGTCTCGGATTTCTCCCCGCTCAGGCGCTACGATCCAGAATGCGCGCGCGGCGTCGTCCATCACTCTCAATTCTGTGGCGATGCGGCTCGCGTTACAATCCCTCAGAGCTGCTGTTGGAGAAGACATTCGAAAAGACGGCGCTGGCTGGCTGGAGGCTTCCCGACCATCCACTGCGGGCGAGCGCCGTGACGGCGAAGCTCGTCGGGCTCGTCATCGTCGTGGGCATCGCTGAAACCGTTCGTGTGGCCCTGTCGTTTGGAGACTTGTATCCGGTCAAGGCCGGCGCGCTCTTCGCACTCATCAGCGTTCTCGCGATCGGGTTCCTGCACTCGACTCACCCGTTCGCTCATTACGGGCCGGGCAATCAGTTGACGACGGCACGCGCCATACTCGTCGCGCTCGTGGCGGCGATGATCGGTGAGACCGGGCTCAGTCACGTACAGGCCGGCGCGGCGGGCGCCAGCCTGCTGGTGGTGGCCCTGGACGGTATGGACGGCTGGCTGGCCAGGCGAACGCATATGGCGAGCGAGTTCGGCGCGCGATTCGACATGGAGGTCGATGCGCTGCTCATCTTTGTGCTCTCGGTTCTGGTATGGCGTTGCGGGAAGGCGGGCGCGTGGGTGCTCGCGTCAGGCGCGATGCGCTATGTGTTCGTCGCGGCGGGATGGCGCGCACCCTGGCTCCGTGCGCCGCTTTCGCCGAGCCGCCGGCGTCAGTCGGTGTGCGTGATTCAGGTCGTCGGGCTGAGCCTCGCTCTCACGCCGCTGACGCCGCCGCCTCTGAGCGATCTGCTGGCGGCGCTCGTCGTCGGCTCGCTCTTCTATTCCTTCGCCGTGGATGTCCAGTGGCTCTGGCAGCATCGCTCTCATGAAGAGCGCACGGATACCGCCGTCGACGCTCGTGAACTCGGGCGCTGACCGGCGCTGGCTCCGCGCCGTTGCCCTCCTCGGAGCACTCGTCCTGCTCGATGCCTCCGTCACGTTCCAGAACGTCTGGCCCACGCCGGCGGTCCGCTGGCGAGGTGAGTTGTCCGTGGAGCTTGCGGTCGTTGCGCTCGTGATCGCGATGGCGAGCCGCTGGCGCGGGCCGCTCTCGCGTTCGGTGGTGAGGTGGCTCGGGGTCGTGTGGGTGCTCCTGGTCGTCGGGCGTTACGTGGATGTCACCACTCCCGCGTTGTACGGCCGCGAGGTCAACCTGTATTGGGATCTCAGGTTTATTCCCGACGTGGCCGCGATGCTGGTGCGCGCCGCACCCACACGGCTGGTCGTGGCGGCGCTCGCGACCGCGGTGCTGGTCTTCGGCCTGACGTACTGGCTCATGCGGTGGGGCGTCAGCCAGCTCGGCCGGGCGGCAGCCGACCCTCGCGAGCGCCGTTGGTTGACGGTCTTTGCCGGGCTCCTGATCGTGATCTTCCTGGGCCAGAAGCTCGGAGCGCTTCCACCGGAGACCCCCACCTTCCCTGCCCCGGTCTCGCACACGTACCTGCGTCAGGCGCAGCTGCTGGTCAACGCATTGTCTCGGACCGGTTCGCTTGCGGCCAGCCCCTCCATGGACTCCGATCTGGCGCTCCTCAACGGCGCCGACGTGCTGCTCGTCTTCATCGAGTCGTACGGCGCCGTTACCTACGACGACCCGACGTTTGCGACGCGACTGGATCGCGATCGGACCCAGCTGGAGCGCGACGTCCGAGAGACCGGCCGCCAGGTCGTCTCCGCTTTCGTCGTCTCACCCACTTTTGGGGGGTCGTCATGGCTGGCACACATCACGCTCATGTCCGGCATTGACGTCCGGGACCCGCAGACCAACGCTCTCTTGATGACCCAGAATCGCGACACGATGGTCGGCACCTTCGCCAGACACGGCTATCGCACCATTGCCTGGATGCCGGGGTTGTGGTACCCCTGGCCGGAAGGCTCGTTCTACAAGTTCGACGACATCATCGGCGGCCCACGCTTCGACTACCACGGTCCGCCGTTCGGGTGGTGGGACATTCCCGATCAGGTCGCGTTTGCCAGGCTCGATGCTGTCGAAACGGACAAGCCGTCACGGGCGCCGCTGTTCGTGTTCTTCCCGACGATCAGCACCCATACACCATTCACGCCCACTCCCCCCTACCAGCCTGACTGGGATCGGTTGCTGCGACCGCATCCTTTTGACAAGGAGCCGCTGGCCGAGTCCTACGACGAGACGGCAGACTGGTTGAATCTCGGGCCGGGCTATGTGAAGGCCGTGTCCTACACGCTGAGGACCATCGGTGGATACTTGCGGACGAGACAAGGCCGCGACTTCGTGATGATTCTAGTTGGGGACCACCAGCCGCCCGCGGCCGTGAGTGGTGAGGGCGCGCCGTGGGACGTGCCGATCCACGTGATCGCCAGCCGGCAGGACATCCTCGAGCGCCTGCAGGCGCACGGCTTTCAGGCGGGCCTCCGGCCGGCGCGAAAGCCGATCGGGCCGATGCACGAGCTGCTGCCAATCCTGCTCGGTTCCTTCAGCAGCTATCACTGACGCTTGCAGTCTTGAGTTGTGAGTTGTGAGTTGTGAGTTGTGAGTCTTGACGTGCCAACCCTCAGAACTCCCAACTGACAACTCATGCCTATTCTGTTTCTATCAGCCTGGGCGCGCGTAGTAATAGCCGTTGACTTCGTCGACAGCAATCGGCGCGGCGAAGAGCTCGCTCAGACGCTCGGCCTGCAGCATGGCGGTCTTCGGACCCTCGGCTGCGACATGACCGCCCCGGAGCAGCACCACGCGCGCAATTTCCGGAACGATCTCCTCGACATGATGCGTAACGAGGACGAGCGTCGTGCCCTGGCCCGCGATGCGGCGCAGGAGCTCGAGGAACCGGTGGCGAGCCACGAGGTCGAGTCCGGCCGTCGGCTCGTCGAGGACAAGGGCACCCGGCCTGTTGATGAGCGCGCGGGCGATGAGCACACGACGTGCCTCACCTTCGGACATCTCGTCCATCCACTTGCGCGCCAGGTGCCCCGCGTCAAGCCCGTCAAGGACGTCGAGAGCGCGTCGGCGCATGTCGTCGGTGATTGACAGGCCGGCGACCACGCCATGCGTCGCGAAAAGGCCCGAGACGACGGCATCTTCCCCCCGGATGTGACCGGCGGAATTGCCGACGACGAAGCGTTGGTGCAGGGTCCCCGACACGATCCCCAATTGGGCGCGGAGCTCGAGGACGTTCCACCGGTCGGCGCCAAACATGTGTACCCGGCGACGGCCATCCCCCGCGGCAAAGGGGTGCTCCTCGTGGGTGATGAGATTGATCAGCGTCGTCTTCCCCGAACCGTTCGGCCCGAGGATGGCGGTGTGCTCACCTCGGCGAATCGTCAGCGTCAGCCCGTCGAGCGCCGTCACGTCGCCCTTGACGACGGTCGCGCCGTCGATACGGAGCAGGACGTCGTCAGGGACCGGGTTTGTTTCGTTGAGGGTCATCTTGGATGGAACGATCTACAATTCCAGACGTGGGTCGGGAGGATCACTCGTGAAATCGCACGCCGCCGCAGTCGCGGCCTCGGTCGCGTGCATCGTTCTTCTGACAACCGGTCTGACCGGCCAGGTCGACATAGCCGGAGAGTGGGAGGTGATGTTCACGACGGCACTCGGTTATCAGGAGTTCACGATGTTCATCGTGCAGGAAGGTCCGAGGCTCACGGGGCGACTCACCTCCGATGCGGGAGAGTTTCCGCTCAGAGGCCGGCTCGAAGCCGACGAGTTCGAGATTACGTGGTCGCTCCCCGACCAGGATCGCATCCTGGCGATCACCTTCAAGGGGAAGGTCGAGGGGGACTCGATTAGGGGCACAGCCAGGCTCGGGGACCGCGGGACCGGCACGCTCTCGGGCTCGCGAACGGACCGGTGAGGCCGATTCCTACTTCTTGAGCTCGCCGTATATCGACTCGACGGCCGCCTTCACGCGCTCAGACTTGTAGCCCTTGTACTTGTCCGTCAGGTTGATCGACGCGGCTGCCGCGTCCGCGCTCTTCCCCCCCGCGAACGCCTCACGGACGGCCGCGACCAGATCGGCGTTGAATCGCTGGAACTCTTCCAGATCCTTCCACGCCATGACCGGGCTGTGGCCCGGCACGACGGTGTCCACGTTCTTGATGCCGGCGAGGGCCTTCTTGAGCGTGCCCGGCAGTTCCAGACCGCTTCCGCCGTTGGCCCTGTCGAGAAACGGCGCGTCCTTCCAGGGGAACATGTCGCCGGTCTGCACGACCCGGAGCGCAGGGTACACGACGAACGTGTCGCCGCTTGTGTGGCCCGGCCCGAAGTAATACAGATCCACTCGGTCCTTGCCGCTGAAGAGCGACAACGTGTCTTTGTAGGTTCGCTTGGGCAGAAACTTCGCCTTGTCCCCCTTGAACGCGTCCATCCGTTCCATGTTCGACTTCGTGTTCTCGTGCGCCACGATCTCGACGGTGGCGGGGAACCCTTCGTTGCTGCCCGTGTGATCGCCGTGGGTGTGGGTGTTGATGATCGTCGTCACCGGCTTGTCAGTGACGGCCCTGATCCGATCCAGGATAAGCCGGCCGTACCCGGCCAGCTTCGTGTCAACCACGACGACGCCGTTCGCGGTGATGAACACTCCGGTATTGCCGCCGGTGAACGTCGACCGATCGGCGGGACTCGATGCCGCGATCATGTACAGGTTGTCCTTGACCTTGACGAGATCCGGTAGCGGCGCCTGCGCCGTCTGCCCCTGACCTCCGACCACCGCCACCGAGAACGCGCCCGCGCCCAGAAGTGCGCACAGCCCGATCAGTCGTCGCATAGCGTCTCTCCCGTGGCCTATTATCATGGAAACAACCGGAGCCGTCACCTTGGGACACATCCTGCAGAGCCTTCCTGTCGGCGAGCGAGTGGGTATCGCGTTCTCCGGCGGGCTCGATACGAGCGCCGCCCTCCACTGGATGCGGAAGCACGGGGCGATGCCCTACGCCTACACCGCCAACCTGGGACAACCCGACGAGCCGGACTACGAGACGATCCCGAAACGGGCGCTGCAATACGGAGCGGAGAAAGCGCGGCTGATCGACTGCCGGGCGTTGCTCGTCGCCGAGGGCCTGGCCGCGCTCCAGTCGGGCGCCTTTCACATCTCGACGGGGGGCGTACCCTACTTCAACACCACGCCCATCGGTCGCGCCGTCACGGGGACCATGCTTGTCGTCGCCATGAAGGAAGACGGGGTAAACATCTGGGGCGACGGAAGCACGTTCAAAGGCAACGACATCGAGCGCTTCTACCGGTATGGGCTGCTGGCAAACCCGGCCCTTCGCATCTACAAACCATGGCTCGACCAGCGCTTCATCGACGAGCTCGGTGGGCGCAAGGAAATGTCGGCCTACATGCACGAGGCGGGCTTGTCGTACCGGATGAGTGCAGAGAAGGCGTATTCGACGGACTCGAACCTGCTTGGCGCCACGCATGAAGCCAAAGACCTGGAACAACTCAATCGGAGCATGACGATCGTGGAGCCCATCATGGGCGTGCCGTTCTGGCGCGAGGACGTGACCATCAGGCCCGAAACGGTCACCGTGCGGTTTGAGGAGGGGCAACCGGTGGCGCTCGGAGAAACGACGTTCGCCGATCCCGTCCGGTTGATGCTCGAAGCGAATCGTATCGGCGGCCGGCATGGGCTCGGCATGAGCGATCAAATCGAAAACCGCATCATCGAGGCCAAGAGCCGGGGCGTATACGAAGCACCCGGCATGGCGCTGCTCTTCCTGGCCTACGAGCGCCTCGTCACCGGTATTCACAACGAGGACACGATCGAGCAGTACCGTGACATGGGCCGTCGGCTTGGACGACTCCTCTACCAGGGCCGGTGGTTCGATCCGCAGTCCATGATGCTGCGCGACATGTGCCAACGGTGGGTGGCACGGGCCATCAGCGGCGCGGTGACATTGGAACTCCGGCGCGGCAACGACTACACCTTTCTCGATACCACGAGCCCGAATCTCACGTACCACCCCGAGCGGCTCACGATGGAGAAGGCGCATTCGGCGTTCTCACCGCAGGACCGGATTGGCCAGCTCACGATGCGCAATCTCGATATCTCAGACACGCGCGAGAAGCTGCTCACCTATCTGAAGACGGGGCTGCTCAAGGGAACCGGAGATGCCACGACCAGACTCCTGTCGGGCGAGGCAACGCCGGACGAGGATCGGAAATAGCGTGCTCGCCTGGTTCCGACGCCCCGTGCCGTGGCGTGAAAAGCGAAGAAATAGCGAACACTGGGCTTGCACGCGCGGCCCTATCTGCCTCAGACTGGTGTATAAATGCTGGGCCGACAAATCTCTGGTTCATGAGCGGCTGCCACTCTGACGCGTCCATCGCCTGTCAAATGCCCCGCACCGGCTTTCGTCGCCGGTCGACGGGGCGGCTTTTCCTGACAATCCTGATCTTGTTGACGGCCATCTTCGGCCGTGCCGTCCCAACCTCTGCCGCCGCGGTGGCCGTCACGAGCTTCAGGGCCGATTTCGACAACGACGGCATACCCGACACGGTGACCGTCATCAACGATGGGCGGTCATCACAGGTTCGGGTCTGGTTGTCTCACCTCGCACGCTTCCGCGTGCTCCGAATCCCCGACCAGGTCGTGGCCGTCGAGGCCGCCGACATCAATGAGGACGGCCGCGTCGATGTGCGCGCATCCACGCGCCGAAAAGGCGTGTTCGTCTGGGTGAATCAGGGCCGCGGCCATCTACGGCGCGTCAAACCCTCGGCTCCGATCCTGACGACGTTGAACCGGTTCGGCGATCCGTCCCCATCGGTTCCTTCTTCTTTCGCCCGCTGGCTGAGCGACGACGACCCGCCGTCGGGCAGCCTGCCCGACTTCGAGCGGTCATACCACGACGGCAGCGGGGTCACCCGCGCGCTGATCCGTTCTCCAGACATTATTGCGGTCGACGACTTCTCCACCACTGCTCCCCGCGCTCCGCCCTCGATCTAATCCCCGTCAAACGCACTTTTCTATCGGTCGTTACAGATGACGGTCTGTGCGCGGATCTTGTGGGAGGCGCCCGAGCGCGCGCGTCGAGTAGTCGAGCAAAGTTGAGGAGCGTCGTTTATGCGTGTGGTTCTCGCAGATCTCAAGGGTCGTTCCGGAATAGTCACGAAAGACACGGTTGTGGGCGGGTACGGATCCCGTCTCGAGCCGTTTACGAAAGTCACGCACGTCTTTGCGCAGATGAAGCACCGTTTCCATGACGTGCCGAGCGTGATGATGGGCTACCTCGCGGCCATCTTCGCCGCCGACGGCCACGAGGTGCGCTGGACGCGCGATGAGCCGGTCGATGGCGACGTCGCCGTCGTGCTCTCGTCGCTCGTTGACCATCGCCATGAGACCGAATGGGCGCGCAGCATGCGGAGCCGAGGCGTCAAGGTGGGGTTCGTGGGCCTGGCGGCCTCCAAGATGCCGGAGCTCTTTCTCCCTCATGCCGATTTCGTGATCAACGGCGAGCCCGAGGAGGCGATCATCCGCCTCTCGAAGGGTCAGCCGCTGGCGGGTTTCTGCGCGAGCGAGCCGATCGCAGACCTCGACGCGCTGCCCTTTCCGCGCTGGGATCTGATTTCCGAGCGACCTTCTCGCGCGGTGGCGGTTCCCTTCGCGGGGCGGCCGCTCGGCGGCGGGTTCCCGCTGCTCGCCAGCCGTAGTTGTCCGGAGTTCTGCACCTACTGCCCGCACCGGGTGCTGGCACCCTACCGCAGCCGATCGGCCGCGAACGTCGCCGACGAGCTCGAGGCGCTCTGCGATCGCTACAAGAAACCGTACGTCATCTTCCGCGACCCGCTCTTCACGCAGGACCGCGATCGCTGCGAGGCGTTGTGCTACGAGATCATGCGCAGGGAGCTCCGGCTGCGCTTCGAATGCGAGACGCGGCTCGACCGGCTCGATCCGCAGCTGATTGACCTGCTGCAGGCGGCCGGCCTGCGGACCGTGAGCTTCGGCGTGGAGTCGGTCTCGCCCGACACCTTGAAGCGCGTCGGCCGCCGTCCAACCCCGGAAGTGCACCAGCGCGCCATCATCGAGCACTGCCACCGTCGCGGCGTGGTCACGGCAGCGTTCTACGTGCTCGGGTTCCTTGAAGACGATCGGGAGTCGATTGCGGCCACGGTCGAGTACGCCGTGGATCTCGGCTCGACGTTCGCGCAGTTCAAGCTGCTGACTCCGTACCCGGCGACTCCGCTGTGGAAGAAGATGGCCCCTCTTGTCGCCGAGCAGGACTGGGAGAAGTTCGATGGGTACACCCCGGTGTTCACGCATCCCCGGCTGTCGGCACAGGAACTGAAGGTGCTGTTGGGGGCGGCCTACCGGGCGTTCTACATGCGCCCGTCGTACCTGGCGACCTACCTCCATCTTCGCAACCGTCGCGTGCTCGACCTCGTCGATTGGCTGGACCGCATGGTCGCCGAGCACCACGACCGCGACCTCGTCGAAGCGCTGGCCGGGGCATGCTGAACGCCATCCCGCGCTACGGTGTCCGCGTGGTCCCCGGCACCGAGAAGATCGTCGCCGAGTGCCGCCAACGTGGAGAGCTGGCGCAGGGACCGCACGTCGAGGCGTTCGAGCACACCTTCGCCCGCATCGCCGGGGGCGAGCGGGCGATCGCCACCTCTTATGGGCGGATGGCCTTCTACAACATCCTGAAGGCCCTGCGATTGCCCGAGGGATCGGAGGTCGTCCTTCCCGCGCTGACCTTCTGGGTCATCCCCGAGCTGGCCCGCGTGGCCGGTCTGCGGCCTGTATTTGCTGACATCGACCCCCACACGTTCACGCTCGATCCCGAAGCGGTCGAGCGCGTCGTCACACCGCGGACCGCGGCGATCGTCCCGACCCATCTCTACGGCCTCCCGTGCGACATGGATCCACTGCTGGACATCGCCCGACGCCATGGGCTTGCTGTCGTCGAGGATTGCGCCCACGCCCTGGGCGCGACCTACCGCGGCCGCCCCGTGGGCACCTTCGGTGAGGCGGCGCTCTTCAGCTTTCAGACGCTGAAGCCGCTCAACACCTACGGCGGCGGCGCAGCGCTCGTGAACGATCCGGCCCTGGCCGATCGGGTCGCCGAACTGGTGGCGAAAGACCCCTGGCCCGAGGCCAACGACGTCGAGCGACGTCTGCGGTTCGGCCGCCTCCAGCGGCTCTTCATCCGCCCGGGTGTCTTCACGTTCAGCGCGTTTCCGATCCTCTGGGCCGCTTCCTGGGTCGACTGGAATCCCGATGTGTTTCTCTGGGAGGAGATCCGCGAGCTCGAACCGTTGCCGGCGGCCTATCGTCAGCGCTACTCGAACGTCCAGGCAGCCATCGGTCTCGAGGCGCTCGAGCACCTCGAAGGCTGGACAGCTGAAACGCGCGCCCACGCCCGGATCGTCGATTTGGCGCTCGGGGGGCTTCCCGCAGTCGAGGCTCCCGCTGAGCCGCCGGGGCGGCGCCACGTCTACTACCAGTACTGCGCTTACGTACCGGACCGCGATAGTCTGGTCTGCAAGGCCATCCGTCACGGCGTCGATCTCGAAACGTTGCATGTGGATCTGTGCACGGCGATGGCCCTCTTTCCAGGGCCGCACGCGCCCACGCCCGGCGCGGAGCGGGCGACGGCCACCGTCCAGATGCCGGTCTACGCCTCACTGACGAACGCCGAAGTGGAGCGGGTCGCGCTCAACGTGAGACGAGCGCTCGGCCACGCCCCTACGCCGGACGGCCTGCCCGTCTCATCGCCCCGCAGACGCCCCTCGTAGTCGCCCGTCGTAGACGCCGACTGGACGCTCACGACGTCTGCAACGCGAGGGAAAACCGTCGTAGTGTTGCGTTATGAAGACATACGGTCACTTCATCAACGGCCGCGTCGTCGATCCGGCCGGAGCCCGACGGCTCGACGTGTTCGACCCCTTCACGGCAGAGGTGATCGCACAGGTCGCTGAGGCCGAAGCCCCCGATGTTGACGCGGCCGTCGGAGCCGCGCGCCGCGCCTTCGACAGCGGCCCCTGGCGAGAGACCTCGCCTCAAGAGAGGGGGCGCATCCTTACGCGCCTGGCGCAGCTCGTGCGCGATCGCGCGTCCGAGCTGGCAGCGCTCGAATCCCGCAACAGCGGCAAGCCGATTCGCGAGGCGGCATTCGACATCGAAGACGTGGCCAACTGCTTCGAGTATTACGGCGGCCTGGCCACAAAGCTGCACGGGGAAATCGTACCGGTGCCCGAGGACGCCATGGCACTCGCGCTGCGGGAGCCGATTGGCGTGGCCGCACAGATCGTGGCGTGGAACTACCCGCTGCTGCTGGCGGCCTGGAAGATCGCGCCCGCTGTCTGCGCCGGGTGCACGGCCGTCGTGAAGCCGGCCGAGCAGACGCCGCTGACCTTGCTGGAGCTGGCTAGCTCCTTCGAGGCCGCGGGGCTGCCGCCCGGCGTCGTCAACATCGTGAACGGGCGCGGCACTCCCACCGGCGCGGCCCTCGTGGCACACCGCGACGTGGATAAGATCGCGTTCACGGGCAGCGTCGAGACGGGCCGGACTGTCATGCGGGCGGCGGCGGAGGGCGTCAAGAAGATCTCGCTCGAGCTGGGTGGAAAGTCCCCGAATATCGTGTTTGCGGACGCGGAATTCCAGGCAGCCATCGACGGCGCGCTCTTCGGCGTGTTTCTCAACCAGGGTGAGGTGTGCTCGGCGGGGAGCCGGATCCTCGTGGAGCGTTCCCTCTACCCCCGCTTCATCGAGGCGATGGTCGAGAAGACGCGATCCATCCGGCTGGGCCCACCGCTCGACGAAGAAACCCAGATGGGACCACTCGTCAGCGCCCGACACGCCGAACGAGTTGCCGCTTACCTGGACATCGGGCGGCGCGAAGGGAAGCTGGCCATCGGCGGAGGCCGGCCCGCCGCACCCGCGTTGGCTCGAGGGTACTTCGTGGAGCCCACGATCTACTACGACGTCGATCGCACCGCCCGCATTGCGCGCGAAGAGATCTTCGGTCCCGTCGCCGTCGTCATGCCCTTTGATGACGAGGCGTCCGCGCTGGAGCTCGCCAACGACACGCAGTACGGCCTCGCCGCGAGCGTCTGGACCCGCGACATCTTTCGCGCGTTCCGGGCGGTCCGACGTCTGAGGGCGGGGGTGGTGTGGGTCAATCACACGCAGGTGAGCGCGATCGAAGCCCCCTGGGGCGGCGTCAAGCAAAGCGGCTTCGGACGCGAGCTGGGCCGCTGGGGTGTCGACGAATACCTGCAGACCAAGCAGGTCTATCTGAATCTCAACGACCAGCCAATCGGATGGTACTGAGGACGGAACTGTCGCGTAAATTTCGAAACCGTTGGTCTGCTGGCACAGAACCGACGGGCATGCGCGCTTCTTCACCGGTCTGGGACTTGCAGAGCCAGCCAGAGCCACGTGCTACGCTATGGACTTCACGACCCTTGCCCTGCAGGAACTCACGGCTCTGGCGGATCGCCTGTCGGCGGCATCGGCGCGCGACGTTGAGGCCGCCAGCCAGCAACTGAGCGAAAGCTTCCAAGCGACCATCGACGGCCTGCGCCACGAGAAAACGCAGCTCCTTGCGGAGAACGAGGGGCTCATCGCGGAGCGAACCAGGCTCGAGCTCAGGGAAAAGCAGTTTGAAGCAGCGAAGAGTCAGTTCGAGGCCCGCAAGAACCAGCTCGAGGCCGAGCGGTCGCGGCTCGAAGGTCGAAAGACCCAGCTCGAATCCGAGAAAGGCCAGCTCGAAGGCCGGAAGAACCAGCTCGAAACCGAGAAAGCCCAGCTCGAGGCCCGCAAGAACCAGCTCGAAACCGAGAAGGGTCGACTCGAAGCCCGCAAGAACCAGCTCGAGTCGGAAAAGGGCCGGCTCGAAGCCGAACGATCCGAGCTGGCCGATGCGTTGTCTCGCGCGGAAACCGCCGCGCACGAAAGCGAGAAAGCGCTGCTGGAGAGCAAGGTCTCGGTTCGGCAGGCCGACTCGGCCAGGGAACGAGAGACCAGCGCACGGGCCGCTGCCGAGCTGGAGCTGCACCAGCTGCGACAGCTCCTCGACACGGCTCACACCGACAGTCTGCGCATCAACGACGAGCTCGAACAGCAGATCGCCGACAGGGCCGTGATGGCCGCGGAGCTCGAAACGTCCCGCGCGCGCGATCGAGGCTCGCTCCTGCACCGGCTGCAGACAGCGCTCGAGACGGCCTCACGCAGCACGTCGGTCGAGGATGTGCTCGTCGCGTCGGCGCAGGGTCTCATCGACGACTTCGCGCGCGCCGCGGTCTTCGTGGCCAAGGACAACCGGCTGGACATGGCGTGGCAATCGGGCTTCGACACACGCAGCGGGCCGGCCAAAGTGGCGATCCCGCTCAGTGTCGATTCACTCCTTACCCAAGCGGCCGTCTCGGACGGTGTTCGCACCTTCTCGGCCGACAGTGTGGAGGACCCTGCGCTTGCGTCATTCGGCGGCTCGCCGTCAGTGATCGTCACCGCGCCGGTCAAGGTGCGTGGCGAGACGCTGGCGGTCATCTACGCCGACGATGCAGGCGGGCGCTCGCTCAGCGGCTCCGCGGAAGACGCGTCCAGGCTGGTCGACATCCTGCGGTCCTCGGCCATGTTCCGGCTCGAGCGGCTCACGCTCGAGCTCAAGGCGCTCGCCGAGCTCCGGTCCTACGCCAAAATGCTGCTCGACGAGGTGGAGTACGTGTACTCGGCCGACCTGCGAGCCGCGAAGTCGGACTCGGAGCGGCTCGAACGGCTTCAACAGAACCTTCGATGCGCCTGGGAAATCTACCAGCAGCGCGTCAGCTCTGAAGGTCCCGCGGCCGCCACGCTCCTCGGCGAGGAAGTCGCCGTTGCGACCACGAGGCAGACGCATTTCGGCCACGAGCTGGCCGTCGTGGCCTCACGCGCGAACATCCTTCCCTTCGACGTCTCGTCGTCCACCGCGGCACACGCCTCCTGAGCCGCACGCCCGCAAACGGGCTATACTCTCGCGTCTTTTCGAGCGCGTCTTTTCGGGCGCGTCTTTCTTGAGCGAGGCTCCGGTCGACTGATCAGGAGGCAAACTCACGCTGCAACCCGACCGGTCAATCGACGACCAGGTAGGGCTGCACCGTGTCACGCTTCGCCGAGGATCCGTGCCCTGAGCGCCGGGAACCGCGGGTCCCGGTCGAGCATCGCGAAGCGCGGATCCACGCCGACCGTGTCAAGCCAGGGATCCCGCTGCTCGCAGGCGCGCTCGAGCGAGGCCATCGCGAGGTCCACGTCCCCGAGGGCAGCGTGAACGAGCGCCACGTGGTAGGCCGGTACGTACTGGTCCTTTTCCATTCGTCGAAGTCGCCCGAGCACGTCACGGGCCCTCGACTCGTGCCCGCCCGTGGCCAGCGCGTGCCCCATCCACGCCAGCGAGACGGGGTTCATTCGCGATCGAGGTAGCCTTTCGATGGCGTCGACCGCGTCGCGGATGCGTCCCAGCTGGACGAGGGCGGCCGACATGAGCCGCCCCGCCTGGACGAAGGAGGGCTCCATGTCCAGCGTATGGCGGCACCGTTCGAGCGCCCCCTCGAAGTCGCCGCCGAAAAAGCGGACGGCCGCGGCTCCGGTATTGAGCGTGAGGCACAACGGATCGAGCTCACACGCCCGATCGGCCATGGCAACGGCCTCCGACCCCCGTCCGCGCGCTGCGAGAAACAGTGCGAAGTAGCGCTGCGTGGCATCGTGGTCCGGATTGACCGCCAGGGCGGCACGATAGGAGGTCGTCGCCGCGGCGGCGTCCCAGTCGAGCACCCGCTGTACTTCGGCGAGCGCCACGTGGGCCTCGTACTCGGTGGGATCGATCGCCAGCGCGCGCCCGGCGGACTCGCGGGCGGCCGCGAGGGCCAGCCGTGGCGGCTGCCGGTGATAATCGGACACCGTCACCCACGCCCGGGCCCGTGCCGAGTAGGCCGCCGCAAATCCGGGATCGAGCGACAGCGCCTCGTCGTAGTAGGCGATGGCGCGTTCGACGCCGGTGTCGCCCGGTGTGTTCCAGTGAAACCGGCCCTTGAGGTAGGCCTGATAGGCCCCTGGATGCCGTGTACGCCCGCTCCTCGCGCTGCGCTCGGGCAGCAGCTCCAGCGCCAGGGCGTCGGCTACCTGCGAGGCGACTTCGGCCTGAATCGTCAGGCAATCGACCAGCTCGCGGTCGTAGCTCTCGGCCCACAGATGCGTTTCGCCGCCCGTCTCCACGAGCTGCACGGTAATTCTCACGCGATCCCGTTCACGCCTGACGCTCCCGTCGATGAGATAGTCGGCGCGCAGGCACTGGCCAATGTCTCGAGCCGAGCGCCCGCTGTCGCGCAGGGACGTGGCCGAGGCGCGCGCGATGACACCCAGATGTCGCGCCGAGCGCTGCCCGAGCTGCGCGATGATTTCCTCGGTCATGCCCTCGCCGAAGTAATCCTGCGCCGGATCCCCGCTGAGGTTCTTGAACGGCAGCACCACCAGCCGTGGGCGACCGTTGGCCGGAGGGAGCACGCCAGCAGCGCGCCGCGCCTGGTCGCGCGCTCCATCGAGGTCGATCGGCGCAACGAAGCGATAGCCGCGGCGATGCAGCGTCTCGACGTAGCGTGGGTGATCAGCTGTATCGCCGAGCGCCGTGCGCAGACGCTTGATCGCCGCGTTGACGCTGTGCTCGAAGTCCACCGACGTGCCGCCGGGCCACAGCCGTGTCTTCAGCTCGTCGCGTGTCACCACGTCGCCTGCGCGATCGAGCAGCATGGTCAGGATCTGCAACGGCTGCTCCTGCAGCCGTACATTGACGTTGCCCTTTCGGAGTTCGCCCGCTCGAAGATCGACTTCGAACCCGTCGAAACGCACAACCGTCCGGCCCATGTCCACAGCATGTCCTGAAAGGCCGGTCGCGGACCAGATCCAATCTTCAATGGACCCTCTCGGTCACCAACATGTAACCCGTTCGTGACCCAGGCGTCATTGAGGCACTCGAGGGCCGGTCTCAGAGTGGGGCCATGCCGCTTGTGGCCCTTGCGCTCCTTCTCGTCATCAGAACCTATGACACGTTCGGCGTCCCCGCCGGGGACCTCGACACCGCCCGTCGAACGGCAGACGGCGCCCTTCGCGCGGCCGGGCTCGACACCTCGTGGACGGCGTGCCAGGCGAGCGGACGGCATGTCGACCAGCCCCCGGCTCGCTGCGGCCTCGTTCCGGAATCGGGCGAGCTGCTCATTCGCATTGTTGCAGGCGCTCGCGGGACGGACCAGGCCGATGCGCTTGGCGACGCGTTCATCGACTCCAAGAACCGCCAGGGCATGCTGGCAACGCTCTATGGTGGCCGCATTGCGGCGCTCGCCGGGCGGGCCGGCATCCAGCCTGGGGCGCTACTCGGGCGGGCGCTGGCCCACGAGGTTGGTCATCTCTTGCTTGGTACCTCGGCCCATCGGGGACGCGGTCTGATGCGGGCGCACTGGACGCTCGATGAATTGCGGCGGCCGATCGAGGTCGACTGGCTGTTTTCGGGATCCGACGCCGTCGCCATGCAGGCCGGGCTCACGCGACGCCTGACCACCCTGTCGCACGAGAGAATGGGCACGCGCCAGCCGCCGTCTTCAGAGGCGCCCGAATGATTGTCACTTCGCACAGCCGGCCACGCCCGCACGCGAGCACCTTCTCACCTTGAATCGCTCGCCGCACGGGCGAGCAGCGTCGGCTGCGAGAAGTGTCATGGGGGGCGACAGGACGAGTAACGCCACTGCTTCACCGCGTCCATCGCCGCCTGATCGAGAAACTTGATTCCCCGCAGCAGTCGTACCGATTCAACAGCCCCATCCACCCCGACGGTGGCCTCCAGGATGACCATCCCAGCGACTTTGGCGACCACGGCGATGTCGGGATAGGCGGGATCCGCCCGGTGCAACAGGATCGGGGCCTGTATGTTCCCCCCGATCCGGACCGGCGTCCGAGGCGCTGGAGGAGCCCCGTGATGACCAGCACGTGGCCGGCGACCGACACCAACGCCGGCGGCGTCGTCCGATTGTGGAAAGGAGCGAGAAACGGAGGCCCGAGCGGTCACGGGCCTTCAGGCTCGGACACGACTCGCCGCAGGTACTTCTTGCAGCTGCAGGAAATCGTGCTGGCGACTGCGCACGGTCAGGACTGGGCACGACGCCGTACGGACCACTTTCTCGGCGACGCTGCCGAGCACGGCGTGGCCAACCACACCCCGCCCGTGCGTCCCCATCACGACGAGGTCGATACCGTTGTCTGTCGCGTATCGGACGATCTCGCCCGCGGGCGATCCGGGACGGACTGCAAACTCGGGCTTGAGCTCGGCCTGCTCGCTCGGCGCGATGATCTTCAGGAGCCGCTCACGAACGGCATCCTGGACGGCGCCGTCGAGGCCAAGGGGGAACTCTGTCTCGAGCTGAAGCTGCGCGCGATCGCTGACGTAGAGGAAGTGCAGCCGGGCGCCGAAGGCTCGAGCGAGCGCGATCCCGTAGTTGACCGCCGCGTGCGAGGTGTCGCTGAAGTCGTGCGGCACGAGGATTCGCTTGAATGCAATCATGACCGGTCCTCCTGCAGCCATGAAGGCAAGCGGTGTACCGCTGGGAATCGCTGCTTTTGCGCCTGTTTCCAGGCAGGAAAACGGAATGACTCACGGCGTTCCGGGGGATTTCGACTGGGGCTGCGAAAAATTCCGCGCACTGGTTGCAGGTACCCCGCCTGAAGGACAAGAATGGTCGCGGAGGAGGTTCACCTCATGATCGTCTTGAGACACTACACCGGCGCGGGGCTCCTGGCCGCCGCGCTCGCTACCGCTTGCGGATCGGAAGCACCGCCGTCGCAGCCCGCGGCTGGATCGAGCGCAGCCAGCGCGCCGCCTGCGAGTTCGACACCTGCCGCCGCAGCGGCCGCCACGGGACGAGTCTTCTTTGTCGAGCCCCAGGACGGCGCGTCGGTCAAAAGTCCGGTGCGTCTGCGGTTTGGCGTCGAGAAACTCGACATCATGGCCGTGCCGCAAGGCGACGTGCAGACCGCCCGCACTGGAGTGGGCCATCACCACGTCGCCGTCGACGCCGATTGTCTCCCCCCAGGCACTGTCATTCCCAAGGCGGCGCTGTGGGTGCACTTCGGCGACGGCAAGAATGAAATCGAGATGCAGCTGCCGCCCGGACAGCACAAGCTCACCTTGGAGATCGGCGACGACAAGCACACGACGCTGCCTGGGTTCTGCACGTCCATCACCGTCAATGTCACATCGTAGGTCACAGCTCATAACTCATCACTCAAAACGCATGACTCACAACTGAAGAGGATGAGCATGGTTCGGCGAGCGCTGGTCGCGTCGGGAGTGTTGACGTGGCTCGAATTGAGCGCAGTGGCCTGCCAGCGGCCGCCGGCGGCTCCGGCGTTCACGCCAGGCCTTGGCGAGATCATGACGCTGACGCAGATGCGTCACTCGAAGCTGTGGTTCGCCGGCCAGGCCGGCAACTGGCCGCTGGCCTCGTACGAACTCGACGAGCTCAACGAAGGCATGGAGGATGCCGCGAAGTTTCACCCGACGCACAAGGACGCGTCACTGCCGATCCCCGCGCTGATTGAGAAGATCATGAAGGAGCCGATCGAGGGCGTTGAAAAGGCGGTTGCGGCTCGCGATCAGGCAGGTTTCTCGGAAGCGTTCGACAAGCTCACCGAGGGCTGCAACGCATGTCACCGGGCCACGAACTTCGGCTTCAACACCGTCACCAGGCCTGCCGCCAATCCGTACTCGAATCAGGCGTTCGAACCCGCACGATGAGGCGCAGGGTCCGACGCTCCGCCCACCGGCACATCACCCGTGCCGAGAAACCATTGGTTGAGCACGACGTGCCTGACGAAGCCCGGGATCCGGAGCAGAGCCCGGGCCGCGGACGCCTTCACCGGGTCTGGCACGAGCCGCGACAGGGCTTGTGAAGCGAGACTGGCGCCGAAGCGCTGCGCAATCCGAGCCCGATACCCGTCGAGACGGTCGAGACTGTAGCGGCCCGCTGCCGCGATGATTGCGTCGGCCGCAAACAGACCCGATTCGATGGCGGCTCTAATCCCTTCCCCGCTCTGCGTTCGCGCGAGGCCCGCCGCATCGCCGACGAGCACCACGCCTTGATCGACAATCCGCCTGTACGGCGGCTCGTGAACGAGATAGGCGTGGCCCGACCAACGCCAGGTCAGATGGGACGGCAGTCGTCTTGTGGCCACCAGGAACCTGACAAAGGCCGATGTCGCGCCGGGCAGCGACCGGGGGTCCAGGCGGCCGAACCCGACGTTCAGATACTCCTCCTTCCGGAAACACCAGCCGTAGCCCTTCATGTCGGCGCAGAAGTACAGCTCGGGCACCTCGGGGTCGATCGGAATGGTCGGGGCGTCGGCCGCGGCAATCGGAAACTCCATCTCTTGGGCGACAACGAGCGGGGTCGGCAAGGGAGCGGGCATGTTGAGGCGGCGGGCGATCGGGCAGAAATGACCGCCCGCGCCGACGAGCATCGGAGCGGAGACCTCTCCGTTCAGCACCCACTGGCCATCCTGGCGTTCAATACTGGCCACAGGGGCGCCCAGGGTCAGCCGCGCGCCGGAACGACGCAGCAGGTACTCGTCGAACTGGCGACGCCGGATGCCGTAGCTGACGGCGCGCCCGTACGGTACGGTGGAAGGCGGCCGGCCATCAATCGTGCCGGTGCGAAAACCCGTGATGGGCTGGAACGTGCGTCCGCGCCGGTACTCGTCCACGTCGAGCTGCAGATCGTCCAGGACCGGGGGCGTAATCCAGCCGGCGCAGGCCTTGTCTCGCGGAAATCGCGATCGATCCATGATGACCACGTCGAGCCCGGCTCGCCGTAGCTTCCAGGCGCACGCCGAGCCCGACGGTCCACCACCGACGATCAGGACGTCGCACCGGTCCATCATCGACCCCCGTGCCGCAACATCAACCCGAGACGCGGGTCCACGGAATCGCGTTGCTGTCGCCGCGCGCAAACACAACCTGGAACAGCTGCATGGATCCCGTGATGAAGGAGGCCTCGGAACCAGCCAGGTACAAACGCCACGCCCGCAGGAACGCCGCATCGAACATCGCCGAGAGCGTTTCACTGGCGGCCTCGAAGCGCGTGCGCCAGTGCTCAAGGGTCTTCGCGTAATGCAGCCGCAGGTTCTCGACGTCGAGGACCGAGAAGCTGTGCGGCTCCAACACCCGTTCGAACACCTCGCGAAGTACCGGCGGATAGGCCCCGGGGAAGATACGCTTGCGAATCCACGCATTCAACGAAGAGGGTTGGTTCCGGCCGATGAAGTGGAGCAGGCCACGTCCCTCTGGAGAAATCGCGCGATGGATCACCTCCCCCAGCGCGGCGTAGCTGGGCAGCCCGACGTGCTCGAGCATGCCGACCGAGACGAACACATCGTAGTCGCCGCGGATGCCGCGGTAGTCGTCTTCGACGAACTCCACGAGGTGGTCGAGGCCCTCCCGGCGGGCCCGATCGCGTGCGTAGGCCAACTGCTCCGACGAGATGTTGAACGCACGGACGGTTACGCCATACCGCCTGGCCATGAAGAGCGCGAGCGACCCCCATCCGCAGCCGGCTTCAACGACCCTCTCACCTGCCTTCAGCCGAAGCTTGCGACAGACGAGGTCCATCTTGGCCGACTGCGCCGCCTCGAGGCTCGCTTCCGGGGTAGGAAAGTAGGCACATGTGTACACCATGTCCTGGTCGAGCCACAGACGATAGAACTCGTTGCCGAGGTCATAGTGATGGTGCACATTCTTTTTCGACGTGCGAAGATCGTTGACCGCCCGCCACCACGCCGGCGTGTGCGCCGCCCTGGGCAGAGCCCGATAGACCTCCGCGAGAACCGAGACCAGATCACCGTGAACTTCGGCGGATCCGGACATGTACGACTCACCGAAGTTGAGCTCCGGGTCGCGGATCCAGCTCCACAATGTCCGGCGGTTCTTCACCGTGATCGTGCCAACCGCTGGACCCGTGCGCGGGACCAAGCTGAAGCCGTCCCACAAAGCAAGCCGGAGACGCGCCTTCGGCACGAAGGCTTGAATACGGCCAAGGGCCCACCGATCCAGAGCCGTTGATGAGATGGTTGGCTCCCGGTCAGAAAACGAGGCGACTGAAAACGCGCGCGAATGCTCCGGCTTCATGGCTTCCCCTCCGCTCACAGTGCAAAGGTGGGTAGGTATATTACTCTGCTGTCCGGGCGTCTGGCGCTCACGGCCGGCCTTCAAGCACAGCGATTTGGTCGTCCCACGCACAAATCGCCTTACTGGTGACAAGAAAATCTCTCTCCCGGACGGAATTTGTCGTCGCAGACGCGGAACTGATCTAAAATGTCACCTCCTGCACAATCAGCCGTGAGATCCGGCTCGCGGCCCAAAGGGGGAGTTGTAATGAGACCTACCTCACTCCCAATGACGGCGCTCGACGAACATTTGGTCCATCGCGTTCGCGCAGAGTTTCTGGAAATGCCGGGGCTGCAGCTGACCTGCGAGCAGGCACAGCGCCTGTGGGTGATTGACCGGGAAACCTGTGCATCTGTCTTGAACCGTCTCGTCGATGCGCGGTTTCTTGTCCGGCGTACTGACGGGCGCTACGTGCGGTGCGGAGACGGCCAGCCGTTCATGGAGGGTCTTCTGCCAGCCAAGGTGGAACGGTTAGGCGTTCCTCCCAAGGTGGGCGCTGCGTAACCGGAGATTTGTCAGCGGCAACGTGCCGCTCAAGCGGGTCGGGGCGGATCTTCCCACGCCTTGGTCAGGTGCCGGCGCACCTCATCATCAGTCGTTTGATCGAAATCGTCGTACCAGAGCCCAACCGCGTCGAAGGATTCGGGCGCTCGAAGGCACACGACCCGATTCGCCATCCCCCGCAGTCGGTCACAGGTGGATCGTGCACCGACCGGCACCGCCACGACTATCGCCGCTGGCTGCAGCCGACCAAGCGCAATCAGCGCCACCTCCATCGTCGATCCCGTCGCCAGCCCGTCGTCAACGAGGATGATCGTTCGCCCGTGAATAATCAGTGGAGCCCTCCCGCCACGGAAGAGCCGATCGCGGCGGTCGAGCTCGAGGCGTTCACGCGCGGCCACCTGCTGAACCAGGGCCGCTGGAATCGCGAGGTCGGCAATCAGAACAGGGCTGAGCACCTGTACACCGCCGGCGGCCACCGCACCCATGGCGAGTTCGGGATGCCCAGGCACACCCAGTTTTCGTACGAGCAGCACGTCGAGAGGGACGCGGAGCCGGTTCGCGATCTCGGCCGCAACGGGAACGCCGCCTCGGGGCAGTGCCAGAACGACAACGTCGGGGCGATCAGCGTACTCGAGGAGCTCGCCTGCCAGCTTCCCCCCAGCGTCGGCGCGATTGCGAAAGCGCATGTCGGGCCCCGCTACACAATACGACTGAGCGGCTCGGGGTGGCGCACCGCTCTCGCCGCGTCAACCAACGCCGTTCCGATGACGCGAGCGGCCCGGACGGAGAGTTCAGGCGGCCTGGCCGTGAAACACAAGCGCAGCTCGCGCACGCCGCCGCCGTCAGCATAAAACGGCTCGCCGGTGACGAAGAACACTTTTTCCTCGAGAGCGCGCTGCTGGAGGTCGCGTGCGCTGACGTCCCCCTCGACCCGGCACCAGAGAAACAGCCCGCCGTCGGGCACAGTGAACCGGAGGGCCCCGTCTGGCACGTAGCGTTGCAGCGCCCTCGCGAGGGCGTCACGGCGCCGCCTGTGCTCGATGCGAAGAACGCCCAGGTGACGATCGAACATGCCCACCTCGATCAGGCGTGCGACAACGAGCTGAATCAGATTCTGTGTATGGGGATCGACCTGCTGTTTCATGATCGCGAGCTGCTCGATGATCGGCCGAGCCGCCCCAATCCAGCCGAGCCGAAGGCCGGGCGCGAGCACCTTGGAGAAGCTGTTGACCCGAATCACGACCAGGCCCTCCTCATCCAATGTATGCAGGGCGGGAGGAGGCGACGTGGATCCGAGCGCAAGCTCGCAGTACGTTTCGTCCTCGACGATTGGCACCCTGAACCGACGGGCGAGTTCGATCAGCTCGCGGCGCGCGCGGATCGGAACGGTGACCCCCGTCGGGTTCTGAAACGTCGGGTTCGTGTAGATCAACTTGGGCCTGAACCGAAGGACGAGGTCTTCGAGCTCGCCCATGTCGGATCGGGTGATGTCCCACCCGATCATGCGGGCGCCGGCGGACCGAAAACTCTGAAGCGCGCCCAGATACCCCGGCCGATCGACGATGACCGTGTCGCCGCGATCGATGAGGCACCGGGCCAGCAGGTCCAATCCCTGCTGGGCGCCAGCGATCACCAGCATGTTGGCGGCCGCCCCGCCGAACCGGCCGGCCAGGGCCTCCCGAAACCGTGCCTGCCCTTCGGTCGGTCCGTGTCCCCACGCGGCCGTTCCATGTCGTGAAAGCACATCGTCTACCGCCGCGCGGAACGCTTCCACCGGGAACACGTCGAGCGCCGGCTCTCCCGCCGCCAGCGACACAATGCTCGGATCCGCGGCATGACGCATGAGGTCGCGCAGGGTCGAGTCGGTCGTCTGCAGTGCGGTCGCGGAAATCTTCCCGCGCCAGGCGAAGGGCGTGTCGCCGTCGCGCTTCGCGGCCACGAACGTGCCCCGACCGACGTAGCCACGCGCGAGGCCCCGCGACTCGAGCTCTCGGTAAGCGGCGACAATGGTCGTGCGCGAGACGCGCAGGGCGGCCGCGAAGTCGCGCTCGGGCGGCAGCCTGAACCCGGGCGCCAGGCTGCCCCGCGCGATGCCGCGATCGATGAGCTCGACAATCCGGCGGTAGATCGGCCTCGTGCGGGGCACGCCGGAGGCTTCGACGTTCAGCGCACGAAGCAGTCCAATAACAGATTGGCCATGTTTTGAGAGCCGCGCTGCCATCGTTCGATTCTACGCTACCCGCCAGGATCCGCGGTCGGCTTCGAAGCCGGCCGGAGTAAGATGCCAACGTGGCGACGGCTCAAGGGTCCGCGGGGCTCGCCCTTCGCGGTGCCATCGCGGCGCAGGGGTTTGCGTTCGTCCATGGGACGGAGATGCGCGAGGTGTTCGCCGCACAGGGACCGTTGACCGACTGGCCCGCGTTCGTGGAGAGCTGGAACCGGTTGGAGCTCGACACCTACATGGCCGACGGCGGCCGCTACCGTCGTCGTCGTCACGCCCTCTATCGTGTCGGCGCGGACGGTCGGGTGACACGGTCAGCGCACCGCCCCCATTTTCAGGCGGTCGACTACAACCCACTGCACGGTGGAATTGAGCGCTGGTTCGCCCCGATCGAAGCCGAGATCGGCAGCGGGCCCAGCATGCAGACGATCCTCGCGTTCTGTCGTGATCTCTTCTGCGGGCGTGGCGCCCCGGCTGCTGCCCACGAGGAGCCGGTGCCTGACGGGCGGGGAGCCGCAAACCCGACCGGGATCAACGACGCCCGTCACAGACCCGGTTGGCGTGTCGAAGTGCACCAGTTCCGGATCGAAGCCCGCCCCAATGAGCCGGGCCAACCCACTCCTGAGGGCCTCCACCGGGACGGCGTCGATCATGTGCTGGTGCTGCTCGTCAGCCGGTTCAATATCGCTCGCGGCGTGACCGCGATTCATGCGCTCGACGGGCGGGCACTCGGGCACTTCACGCTGACCGACGCCTTCGATGCCGCAATCGTGGACGACACGCGCGTCGCACACGGCGTCACGCCCGTCGAGCCTATCGACCCCTCGCAGCCGGCGTACCGCGACGTGCTCGTGGTCACGTTCAAGGCTGAGCGCTGATCACGCCCCGAGGCGAAACGCGAGGAGCTCGCCGCTGTAGCCCGGACCCGAGATCGAGACAACGACGTACTGCTTGCCGTTCAACATGTACGTCATCGGCGAACCCGTTTGGGGCGCGGGCATGTAGACGGCCCCGATCTCCTTGCCCGTCGCCTTGTCGTATCCGCGGAGCATCGCGCCACGCTGACCGTTTGGCGCCGTAAAGAAGCCGCCTTCGCCCGCGATCACGAGCGTCTTCGTGACGAGCACGCCAATGCGGCCCTGACGGCCCGTGCGCGGGATCGTCAACCCCTTGAGCGCGGGGTGGTTCTTCACGTTATCGGGCGTCTCGCCGTGAGCGATCTGCCAGACCAAGTCGCCCTTGTTCAGGTCCAAAGCCGTGATGCGGCCATAAGGCGGCTTGATGAGCGGCAGCCCCTGGACCGTCAGGACGGCGCCTCCTTCTCCCCCGCCTCCTCCCGCGCCACGACCGGCTTGCGGCACGGCGCCGGGAGCCGCCCCGCCCGGCGGCGGGGTCCCCGCCGGAGCCGCGCCGGGGGTGCCACCGGGTGCGGCGCCAGGGCCGGCACCGCGAGCAGCAGGGGGTGGCGCGTTCGGATCGCGCGCCTGCCCGCCGATATATCGCATGTCGGAGCGCTCACCGCCGGGCACCAGCCCGAGCGCCGTCACCAACGTATTGGTGAAGATGTACATGAAGTTCGTCTCGGGATCGAGCGCGCCACCTTGCCAGTTTGCACCACCGGTCGCATTGGGCAGGATCAAGGTCGCGAGCGGACCGGGCCACTTGCTCTCGACGGGTGGCGTGAAGATGGGTCCAATCTTGTAGTTCTGGATCAGCTTGAGCGCCTCTGCGTGCAGCGCCGGTGTGAAGTCAATCAGATCCGATTCCGACACACCTTGACGTTCGAATGCAGGTGGCTTGGTCACGAAGGGCTGCGTCGGTGCGTACCACTCACCGGGCACAGTGCCCTTTTCGACGGGCCGCTCTTCGATCGGCCACACGGGTTGACCCGTGGCGCGATCCAATACGTAGACCCATCCCTGTTTGGTCGGCTGCGCGATTGCCTTGATCAGCTTCCCGCCCACATTGAGGTCCGCCAGGATCGGCGCGCACGGGATGTCCATGTCCCAGATCCCGTGGTGCACGAGCTGATAGTGCCATTTGCGCCTGCCGGTCTTGATGTCGACGGCGACCAGCGTTTCGCCGAACAGGCCGTTTCCAGGGCGATGCCCGCCGTAGTAGTCCCCAGTCGGCAGCTCGACGGGCAGGT
>Ga0066710_100000047_pt1 | contig 44784 bp, 35 predicted proteins | sample GraSoiAngelo_159_FD_79666 | JGI IMG/M metagenome (GOLD analysis project Ga0066710, IMG submission 79666) | Grasslands soil microbial communities from the Angelo Coastal Reserve, California, USA - 14_1009_16_40cm | ecosystem: Environmental > Terrestrial > Soil > Grasslands | place: USA... | reverse complement strand
TAGCTAGCCAGTCGCTAGGGTGCGTTGCGCGCCGATGCGTGCTTGCGGGCAAAAGCAGCAACTTTGTTGCGATTGCCGCATGCCGCCATCGAACACCAGCGGCGGCGGCGAGTGCGCGAATTGTCGTAGAAGAGCAGACCACAGTGCGGATTGGCGCATAGCCGAAGGCGCGCACAGGGGCCCTCAGCGATGGTCTCCGCCCCGGATCGGGCCACTGCGGCGAGCAGCCAGTCAAGGCCTCCCTCCCGCGCGACGAATTGGATCTTCCAGACGCCGTCCTGAGCGACGAGTTCATCGTGCCCCTCGGTAATGCGCAATATTTCGTTTACCGGCTCAATCCATTCCCCGGCTATTCTTTGCTTGCGGAGCATGGCCGCAAACACCTTGCGCAGGGCGAAGCCGAGCCGCCGGGCTTTCAACAGCAACGCTTCCGCAGCCAGCGGGTCGGATTGCGGCAGGCTCAGAAGCTGAGCACCGCGCTCAATGGAGACAACGCTCGTCGACTCCAGAAAGTGAATAAGGCGTTCCCAGGACGGTTCTGCGTTTGAGGGAGCCGCGTTGACGAAATCCAGAGAAAGTCGCCCGCCCAACAGTCGCGGGACGGACGTGGGAAAGGGCATCGAGGGACCTCTCTTAGGGAGCCGAAAACGAAGTCGATTCCACTTTAAATAACCAGTAAAAAGTACCATAACGGTTATCGGCGGAAAAGCCCTCTCTGGGCCCTGACTCGCGGTAACCTTTTGCAGAACATGAAATCAGATATGCTGGGTGGCGGGAATTGACTTCTATGAAACACCTATTGGCGGGCTTGACCTTCATTTTTCTTTCTTTATTGACCGCTGTGACGTTGATTCGACCACCCACACAGGCATTCTCCAGCACGCCCGAGGCGGCTCGCACACCGGTAGTCGTCGAACTGTTCACCTCCGAAGGTTGCTCCAGTTGTCCACCGGCGGATGCTTTGCTGGCGCGGCTGGCCCAAGAACCGCTTGCCGGGAATGTACAGTTGATCGCCTTGGAGGAGCACGTCGATTACTGGAACGATCTGGGTTGGACTGACCCTTTCTCTTCGCGAGAATTGACGTCACGGCAATACGTTTATTCTGGGGCTCTCGGAAACGGTAACCCGTACACACCGCAAATGGTGGTGGACGGAAGCGTGGAATTCGTTGGCAGTCACACACGGAAAGCCCGGCAGGCAATTCTGGAGGCCGCAGGCAAAACAAAGGTCCCGGTGACGCTGCAGCAAGGTAACGCGAACAAAGCAGGCACAGGAAACTTTTCCGTGAAGGTGGGAAAACTGGAAGGAACAGCAAAACGTGATGCAGCGGAAGTATGGCTGGCCATCACGGAAACCGGATTACACTCCGCAGTGACGCGCGGCGAGAACGCCGGCGAAGACCTCCACCATGCCGCCGTGGTACGCTCCCTGCGCAAGATCGGCGAAGCGAAGGCTGACGGCGAAACTTCCTTTGCTGGAGACGCGAGTGTTCTTCTCCAGAAAGAATGGAAGCGCGAGAACCTGCGGGCCGTGCTCTTCGTACAGGAAAAAAAGAGACGGCGGATTCTTGGCGCGGCAGAGATCCACATCGTACAATGAATTTAGAAGCGCTCAGTTCAATCGTTAGATTTGCCTGCGAGAATAGTTCTATTCGGGGAACGGAACTTTCTCAGGTACTATCAAATTCAACACGGAGACTTTCCCTTCGGTAGATCGGCTAGAGTAGACGGTAAGCGTGCCCATGGTAAACCAGCGAGCCCGTCTTTAGAGGGATAAAGGCCGAGTACCATTCCTCGAGGTGATTGTTGGACACTGGACCTTCGCCAGATTCTTCGACGATACCACACCTGATACCTCCTCCTTCCGAGGGTCTTCCCTCTAAGATTTTCTTGCGTGATGGAAAATTGCGCGCGGGCTGGCGTCTCTTGATTTACGCGGCTTTCGTGGCGGGGCTTGGATTCGGCGGTGGACTTGTCCTCCGGCAGTTCGTTCGGCCCTCACATGGTGCGTTCTCTCCCGGCTACTTGTTCATACAGGAAGCGTTCAGTTTCAGTGTGATTTTCGCGGCGGCAGTCATTGTGGCGCAGATCGAGCACCAATCCGTCGGCGTCTATGGGCTGCCGATTAGAGGCGCCTTCGGGAAATTGTTCTGCCAAGGCTGGTTGATCGGATTGGTTGAAGTGTCGGCATTGGTGGGATTGATTGCGGCCTTTGGCGGATATTCCTTTGGAGGCCTTGCCGTGCATGGCGGTGAGCTCTTGCGCTGGGGAATGCTATGGGCTGTTTTCTTTCTCATCGTTGGCTTGTTCGAAGAATTTTTGTTTCGGGGATACATACAGTTCACGTTGGCCGACATGGGTTTCTGGCCGGCTGCCATTTTGTTTTCAGCGCTCTTTTGGCGCCTTCACATGAGTAATCGAGGGGACGGCATCGGTTTCTGGCTGGCCGCAATTTGGTTTTCACTGCTCTTCGGCCGGGTTCACTTAAATAGTCAGGGCGGGGATGCCAAAGGCATCGGTTTCTGGCCAGCCGCAATTTTGCTTTCACTGCTCTTTGGACGCGTCCATTTGGACAATCCCGGGGAAGGCTGGGTGGGGGCACTGGGCGTTGTAGCGATCGGACTGATTTTCGCGTTTGCCTTGCGCCGTACCGGCAATCTCTGGTTGGTTGTGGGATGGCACGCCAGTTTTGATTTCGGCGAGACATTCCTCTACTCCGTGCCGAACAGCGGCATCGTCTTCTCGGGACACCTCTCGAATGCATCCTTGCACGGCGCCAAATGGCTCACCGGCGGCACGGTCGGCCCCGAAGGCAGCGTGTTCAGCTTTCTGACCATGGGGATTCTTGCCGTCGCCATTCACCTGCTTTTCCCGGCAAGGAAAACAGATCCCGCGCAGAAGTAAGGAAACCAGCCTAATTAGTGGACGAGTTCGGAAGCCAGCACCAGGTGGACGCCTTGCGCCTGCGCTTGCGGCAGAACTTCGCGCAGCGCCTGGAGCGTCGCGGGATGAGGATGGCCAATGGCCACGGCCTCGCCCTTTTCACGGGCGCCGCGCAGCGCCAACTCGAGCTGTTTGCGGACCGTGGCCACTTCAGCCACGTCGTCCAGAAAAGGAACGTTGCGGAAGGCAGAGCGGACTCCAAAGTCCTGCGCGGTATCGTAAGCCACAGTAGCGGCGGTCGTGCGGCTGTCAATGTAGAAGAGGTGAAGGTCGCGCAGTACGGGCATCAGTTCATCCATCAGCGCAGCGTCGGCCGTCGCCTGTGATCCCTGATGATTGTTGACCCCAGCGACGTCCGGAACATTTTGCAGAAATTGATCGACAAGCGCCGCAACTTCAGGTGCCGGCATGCCAGGATGCAATTCCCGCGCTTCCGGCGTTTCGTTCGCGACCGATTGCATCGGCAGGTGCAGCATTACCTGAAACCCACGGCGATGCGCTTCCTTGGCGATGTCCAATGAGTGCTCGTGATTGGGCAAGACGGAAATTGTGAGTGAACAACCCAGAGCGAAGATGGCCTCGGCTGCAGCACGGTCGCTGCCGAGATCGTCGATAATGATCGCGAGCCGTGCGTCTGCAGCTTTTCCGCTGGAATTCTTAGCTCCCGCACTCGACGTGGGTGTTGCACGCAACATGATTTCGATTTCGAGTGCTGGCACGCCTGCATGTCGAAGCTTGAATTGAAGCAGATCTCCGGCTTGGGTGGGAGGATCTTGTGTCAGATGATTTCGGGTCGCGACAGTATTGAGGTTTTGAATGAGCTTTGCAACCGCGGCACGGCTCGCGTCTGCCGAGGCATCATTCTTCAACACGATACGCAGGTAATCGGTGCTTCCGGGTTGCTGGCTGGAAGCGCCTTGCCGGAGTTTGATGGGCGTCCCGGCTGGTACCGCAGAAGAAGCCGCAGCCGCCAGATCGCGCGTGATTTGATGAATTTGCACAGGCGTGAGGCGATTCTCTTCTTTCTTTTTGCAACCGCTCGAAAAAGACGCGAGAAAGAGGCAAATTCCCAGCACTGCGAAACTTGTTGAATCCTTTATCTTGATTGGAAGGCCATGCAAGCCTGGTTGAACCGATCCCAGCTGTCGGGCCACGGAAACTAAGCAGCCTTTTTCACAGGGGCCTTCAACAGGTCAAGGGCTCGATGAAAGATGGAGTCTTCCGGAGAAAGCGGACGCGGTCCGAGCCCGGGTTCTTTCTGAGTGCGGGGTGCCGGTGCTGTCTCTTCATCGGTCGTATCCGCATCATCCTCCGGGACGGCGCGCACCACTTCCGTTGGGAGGACCCCTTCTTCCATGATCGATTTGCCGCCTGGATTGTAGTAGTTCGCGACCGTGAGGATCAGTGCCGCGCCATCATCCAGCGTAATGAGCTTCTGCTCAGAGGCGAGACCAAACGTACGCTCTCCAACCACATCTCCGCGATGGTTGGCAACAATGGCGGAGGCCAGAACTTCCGCGGCCCCCGATGTCGTAGCGTCAATCAAAACGGAGACGGGATTCTTCCAAATAACCTGTTTTGGCTCGGCTGAAAAAATCTGCGTCGAGACCGTCTGGCCGCGCAGCGTTGTCAGAGTGCCCGAAGGAACGAAAAGGCGAGCAGTCGAAATCGCCTCGGACACCTGTCCGCGGCCGCATTCGCGCACATCCAGTATGACCTTGCGAATGCCCTGCTTTTCCGCTTCGAGGAGACGATTACGAATTTCATCCGCGCGGCCTGCGTCGAGCGAAGAGATGCGCAGCACCACAATGTCAGGATCCACTTTCTGGGCCAGGATCTTCGGTGTTGGCAGCTTCTCGCGAACGAGGTCGACCTCTTCCGGCGTAGCCTTACCGCGCCGGATCACTCCAACCTTGATTGCCGTGCCCGGCTGGCCATTGAGAAGATTCATGGCTTGCCCTACGGACATATCACGAGTGGTGAATCCGCTAACGGACTCGAAAATGTCGCCGCTGCGAATTCCCGCCTTGGTGCCCGGACTATCCGGCAGCACGGAGATGACAATGATGTAACCGTAGCGCTTGCTCAGTGTCAGCCCGGTCTCTGCCGTGCCTGCATTCGCGAGCTTCTTCTTGTACTCGTCATATTCGCGGGGTGTGAGGTAGCTGGACTGAGCGTCCAGGGATTCCAGCATCCCGTGCAAGGAACCGGCGGTCACTGTCCGCATGTTCGGGTCGTCGACGTAATCCTGCTGGATTTTCTGCAGAACCTCGGCGTACACGGTGAGCGACTTATAGGCTTTGTCGTCTGGGGTGCGGCCCAGGACGTGACCAATGCCGGCATAACAAAAGATAGCTACGGAAATACAAAGAATCCCAATGCGAGCTGCTCGACTCATGCCTCACCCTTCCACAAGAAGCTGCAAGACTATTATACCACTGCAAGGTTGGGGACGCGGGGGCAATCAGATCAGCAAGCCTGGGCGAGCGTAGGGTGAACCCGTCCACATTTTTGGAATGAGACACGTCGAAATCGGCAAATGTTGTGAAAATACCACACCGACCCATTTCTTGGTTTGGGGATGCTCATAGACTATTGATAACAAAGCACTAAATTGCAAGGCGTTGGCGAACAACATGCTAGAATAAGCTCGGGGGATATGTTCCAGACAACCATCGCCAAGGAGTCATTCGCTGAGGGTGTGGGCCTCCACACTGGCGTGTACGGTCATGTCCGCTTGGTACCGGCCCCGGCCGAAACAGGCATCGTGTTTCGCCGCGTTGACCTGGACAATTTCCCTATCGAAGCGCAGGGACACAATGTCGCTCGCGTTAGTTATGCCACGAGCCTCATGAAACAAGGCGTCTTGCTTTCCACCACGGAGCATCTGCTCGCCGCCATCTATTCCTGTGGCATCGACAATATTTACATCGACATCGACTCCATTGAAGTGCCGATTCTCGACGGCTCGGCAGAGCCCTTCATGCAGATGCTGGAGCAGTCCGGCGTTCGCAAACTACGGCGGAAGCGGCGCTATCTGAAAATAGTGAAGCCGCTGGAGGTCACCGAAGGAGACCGCCGGATCGGCATCTATCCTGCCGATGAGTTTCGCGTGCGCTGCTACGTGGATTTTCCGCACCCCCTGGTAGGCCAGCAAGAAGTGGAGATGTTGGTTGGGCCGGATACTTTCCGCTGTCTTTTGGCGCGGGCGCGCACTTTCTGTTTCCAGCGCGACATCGAGCCGCTCAAGGCCATGGGCCTCATTCGAGGCGGCTCGCTCGAGAACGCCATCGTTCTCACAAACGACGGGGTCATGAACGGGCCGTTGCGCTTCCCCGACGAGTTTGGGCGTCACAAAGCATTGGATCTGATTGGTGACCTGGCGCTCGCCGGCCTGCCCCTGCTGGCGCGTGTCGAAGCCCACAAGGCCGGCCACGCCCTGCATACCCAGCTCGTGAGCCGCCTTTTGGCCGATCCCGCGGTCTGGACCATCACCACCGGCGAAGCCATCCGCACCGAAAGTGACGCCTACCTGACCGCCCTTTCTCCCGCCCCTGCCACTGATTAGCCGATCGTTCCGGAGTGGAATGATTGTTGCGGTCCTCTTGCCAGATGCGCATGCCCATTAGGACCGCTAGAAAAAGCGTGGCCATTGCGATCCAGCCGAGAACAATGCCGGCTATGGCCATCCCTTTTCCCTCAACGCGTTGAGGATTCTCCCGAATTTCTCGCGAGATACCCAAGAACGAGCGCTACGTTCTTGCAGTAACGACAGCGAAGAGCAGCGTCTTGAATCTGCTGATTGCAAATGGGACATGTCTTCATCTAGCGAACCTCTACCGCACCGGGCAATCTCTCTGTTCATCAAAAGAGCGGCGGGCTTTCTCCAGTGGCCTGACCGTTCATGCGAACACGGATGACGCCCGTCTGATCCGTGAAGAAATGGCGCACGCCTGTCGTTTCCGGAGTCACGGGATCCGCATGCACCTCATACAAGGTGATCACTCCGTCATCCAAGCACGAGGCCAGCAATGGCCCTACCTCGTCCGCCCAGGCGTCCTGCACTCCGGCGGATATCCGACAGAGACAGATGGCCCATGATAACGGCCCCAATAGCCGACGGCAGGAAGAAAAAGAGAATGCCGCAGATGAGGCTGGCGATGGCCTTGCCGCTCGTCGCGGACTGCCAGCTGGCGGTGTCGATGGAACGCCGGGCGCGACCAGGTTCGTGTTACAGCATGACAAACTTGCGCCTGATCTTCGATTGTTTCGGCACAGTAAGGACAGGGTTTCACCGGGGCCTCCCCCCTGATCGTTTACTAAAGCGTGACGAACCCTAAGCGCAGCAGACTATAGAGGAGGAACCGGATTACGTCCAGGGCACAATATCGTGCTTCTCTAGAGGCGCATGATTGTCAAACGGGAATGGGCGGGCGAGAATGAGAAGTCATGTCCAACAACGATCTAGCCATTGTGATTCTTGCTGCCGGCAGAGGCACCCGGCTGAAATCGAGCCTCGCGAAGGTGCTGCACCGCGCGGGCGGGCGAGCGCTCGTCGAACAAATTGTGCGCGCCTGCGAGCCGCTGAAGGCGCGCGAGACCGTGGTGGTCGTAGGCCACCAGGCGGAACAGGTGGCGGCAGTGGTCGAGCCGCTCGAGGCCCTTACCGTGTTGCAGCAGCCGCAAAATGGCACCGGCCACGCCATGCATGTCGCGAAGCGCGCGCTAGGCCGTGCGAAGTTTGCCGTCGTGCTCCCCGGCGATGCCCCACTCGTGCGCACGGAAACCTTGAAGGCGCTTATTGCCGCGCATCACAACGGGAATGCCGCGGCAACAATTCTCTCTGCGGTGCTGGCCGATCCTTCCGGCTACGGCCGCGTTGTGCGGAAATCGGAAACGGCCGTCTCTGCCATCGTTGAAGAATCGCAGCTCTCCGACGAGCAGCGCGAGATCAACGAGATCAATTCAGCAATCTACTGCTTCACGCTCGAAAAACTTTGGCCTGCCCTGGCGCAAGTCAAACCCCATAACAAACACCGTGAACTTTATTTGACCGACGCTATCGCTGTCCTCAACGCCAAGGGTGAAACGGTGCTCGCGCAAGTGGCACCCGATTCCCGCGAAGTCCTCGGCTGCAATACTCGCGCAGACCTCGCCGAAGTCGACCGCGTATTCCGCGAACGTAAGCGCGACGCGCTGATGGACGATGGCGTCACGATCCAGTTGCCGGAGACCGTGCTGATCGATCCTGACGTGACCGCGGGCGAAGACACCGTCATCGAACCGGGTGTGCAATTGCTGGGCAAGACCAAAATCGGGGCGCACTGCACTATTCGAACGGGGAGCATACTGACCGATGCAATCCTCGGCGACAATGTGACCGTCGAGCCACATTGTGTGGTCGCGCAGAGCCGCCTCGATGACCGCGTGATTATTGGCCCCTTCGCGCGATTGCGGCCGGACAATCACTTGAAAGCCGGTGCGCGTATCGGCAATTTTGTCGAACTCAAGAAAAGCACCATCGGCGAAGGCACGAAAGCCATGCACCTCTCCTACCTGGGGGATACGAAGATCGGAACGAAGAGCAATATCGGCGCGGGCACGATTACCTGCAATTACGACGGCTTCCACAAGTATCCGACGTCGATCGGGAACAAAGTTTTCATCGGCAGCGCTACGGCGCTGGTCGCGCCCGTGCGTGTCGGGGACGGCGCGTACATCGCTGCGGGTTCGACAATCACGGAAAACGTGCCCGCGGATGGCTTGGGAATTGCCCGCGGGCGCCAGGTCAACAAACCAAGCTGGGCCGCGAAGAGGCGTCGTGAACTGGCAGCCCCAGAGAAACGAAGGAAACCGGCGAAGAAATCGAAGCGACGCAAAGCAATCAAAAAGCGAAAGTAGCGTTTCCGCCCCGGAGCGCAACCATGAGGAAAAAAGTAGTGGCCTGGACGCTCTTTCTTGGGTCGCTGCTTCTTCTCAGTCTCGCCGCCAATCCTTATTCTCGAGCTGCCGATGCCGCGCTGATCTCCCTTCGCCTCACTCTATTGATCGTGCTATCCATTCTTGTGGTGCGTGAGCGATGGAGGAATCGGCACGAGCTTCCGGGAAAAGTGGTTCCCGCCAATTCCGACGTGGGCGACCGGTTTCTGCAGCGCTCCCGCCGCTGGTATCACGGCGAATAAGAGAAACGAGACTCATCGGCAGGTTGGTGTAAGAGCCGTCTTCTGCGTTGTACATTTTTCTTCTCTGTGTCTCTGCTCTGCGTTGTCTTTATTCTTGTTTCATCCTCTCCAGCTTGCAGTCGCGCGTGTGTGCTAAAATAGAAGTTCTCGCGATCCCACAGGGGGCTGGCATCATATGAAATTCGGAGTCGTCGTTTTCCCCGGGTCCAATTGCGATCACGACGCGTTTTACGCCATCGGCAACGTCCTGCAGAAACCCGTCGAATTCATTTGGCACCAATCCGAAGACCTAGCGAATTGCGATGCCATCATCCTGCCCGGCGGATTTTCCTACGGCGATTATCTGCGCACCGGCGCCATCGCGCGCTTTTCGCCGGTGATGAAGTCCGTAGAGAAATTCGCGAAGAGCGGCGGTATGGTCTTGGGCATCTGCAACGGCTTCCAGATTCTGTGCGAAGCCGGCCTTCTTCCCGGCGCGATGATGCGCAATAGCGGACTGCGCTTCATCTGCCGCCACGTCCACATCCGCGTCGAGCAAACGGACACGCCGTTCACCAATGCCGCACAACAGGGCCAGGTCCTCAAGATTCCCATTGCCCACTCCGACGGCAATTACAACTGCGACGAAGTCACGCTCGCTGACCTCGAGAAAAACCGCCAGGTCATTTTCCGCTACACCACTCCCGACGGTTCCGACGACAACGCCGGCAATCCCAATGGCGCAGTTCACAATATCGCCGGAGTTTCGAACCGCGAGCGCAACGTCGCCGGCCTAATGCCGCACCCCGAGCGCGCCGTGGAATCGGCGCTGGGCTCCATCGACGGCTTAGTTATTTTCCGTTCCATGGTGGAGGCGCTTGTCGGCGCCGCCAAGGCCACAGCGTGAGCGGTAGCGCCGCCATCTTGGCGGCGGCTTTCGTTCTTTTCGTGACTCGATCTTTGGTGTCACTACATTTCCAGATTCCAGCAGCAGATTTAAAGCATGGCCACCGCTAGCACTGAAATCCGAGTCACTCCGGAGATCGCCGTGGAACACGGCGTAACGCGCGAGGAATACGCACGCATTCAGCAAATTCTCGGCCGCGAGCCAAACATCACCGAACTGGGCATCTTCAGCGTGATGTGGAGCGAACATTGCTCCTACAAATCGAGCAAGGTGCACCTCAAGCGCCTGCCCACGCGCGGCAAGCTCGTCGTTCAAGGCCCGGGAGAAAACGCCGGCGTCGTCGATATCGGCGACGGGTTGGTGGCCGCCTTCAAGATCGAATCGCATAATCATCCGAGCTACGTCGAGCCCTTCCAGGGCGCAACGACCGGCGTCGGCGGCATTTTGCGCGACATTTTCACCATGGGCGCCCGCCCCATCGCTGTTTTGGATTCGTTGCGATTCGGCGAGATCGTTGCAAGCAAGCACACCAGTGAGGAGGAAGCCTCGAAAAACCGCCGCATCCTCGACGGCGTAATTCGTGGAATCGGCAGTTACGGAAATTGTTTTGGTGTTCCCACCATCGGCGGCGAGGTCGCCTTCGAGCCGTGCTATTCGCAAAATCCGCTCGTTAACGCGCTCGCGCTCGGCATCGCGAAAAAGGAGGAAATTTTTCTCGCTAAAGCCAAAGGCATCGGTAATCCTATGATCTACGTCGGCGCAAAAACAGGCCGCGACGGAATTCACGGCGCATCCCTGCTTGCCTCCGCCGAGTTCACCGAAGAGTCGAAGCAGAAGCGTCCGAACGTGCAAGTTGGCGACCCGTTCATGGAGAAGCTGCTGCTCGAAGCCTGCCTCGAAGCCATGCAGACCGGCGCGGTCGTCGCGATTCAGGACATGGGCGCAGCCGGCCTTACCTGTTCCACTATGGAAATGGCCTCACGCGGCGGCACCGGCATTGAGATGGACCTCGCCAAAGTTCCCCAGCGCGAAACCGGCATGACGCCCTACGAAATCATGCTCAGCGAATCACAAGAGCGCATGTTGCTGGTAGCGGAGAAGGGCCGCGAAGACGAAATCCTGGCAGTCTTCAGGAAGTGGGGCCTCGATGCCGTCGTCGTCGGCCAGGTTACAGAAGGCGGCATCGCCCGCATCAGCGACAACGGTAGAGTCGCCGCGGAAATTCCCGCGCATCCTTTGGCAGAGGAAGGTCCGGTCTATCAGCGGCCCATCGCCGCACCTCCACCGAGGAAAGAGACCGCCGTGGATTGTTTTGCCTTTGCCGCCGAAGGCACAAACCTCACTTCAAATTTCGTAAAGTTGCTGGGGTCGCCTGCGATTGCTTCCAAGCGCTGGATCACCGAGCAGTACGACACTAGCGTGCGCACGAACACGCTTGCCGGACCCGGCGCCAGCGATGCGGCCGTCGTGCGCATCAAGGATCCGAAGACGGGAGCCGTGAAGCGCGCGCTCGCGCTCTCGACCGACGGCAACGGCCGCTGGTGTCAGTTGAATCCCCGCGTCGGCGCAATGCACGCTGTCGCCGAAGCCGCTCGCAACGTGGCCTGCAGCGGCGCCCGCCCCATCGCTGCCACGAATTGCCTCAATTTCGGAAGCCCCGAAAAACCAGAAGTGATGTGGCAATTCAGCGAAGCCATCGAAGGCCTCGGCGAAGCCTGCACTGCCTTCGGCACGCCCATCACCGGCGGCAACGTCAGCTTCTACAACGAAACCCTAGGCAGATCGATCTACCCCACGCCGGTCATCGGCGTCCTCGGCATTCTGGAAGATGCCTCGCAGATCCTGAAAATTGCCTTCCGCAACGAGGGCGACGTCATCGTTGTGCTGGATGGTTCTGCTGTAGGGGCGACCCTTGGGTCGCCCGCTGGCGGAGCAGGCCCCGCCCCTACAGTAGGGCTTACGCGGGAATTCTCCTCCTCCGAGTACTCCAAGACGATCGCCGGCATCGTCGCCGGTGAGCCACCTGCCATCGACCTAGCCGCCGAGAAGCGTCTTCAGGATTGCCTCGTCGCCCTCGCTGGCGAAGACGCCGTCCAATCCGCCCACGACATCTCCGACGGCGGCCTGGCTGTCACCCTCGCCGAGTCCTGCTTTGCCTACTCCTCCACTGTAGGGGGACAACATGTTGCGCCCCCTATTGGCGTACACGTGAAATTGGAAGATGCAGGCTCTGCCGAGTTCGCAGCCTTTGGCGAACGCGGCGCCCGCGCTGTCGTATCGGCCAAGCCCTCTTCACTTGCCCGCGTTCTCCATACTGCGAGACAATATGGTGTGGCGGTGCACCAGATCGGCCAGGTCACGCGCGGCGGATCGTTCCGCATCGAACATAAGGGGCGCGCGGTGATCGACAGTTCCATTGAAACGCTTTGCGACACCTGGGCCCATTTGCTTGAACGCACGTTAACCACAAAATGAATCAAAAGCTCGCCTTCGCCGACGATCATTTCCACGACGAGTGTGGTGTATTCGGTGTCTTCGGCCACCCCGAAGCGTCGAACCTCGCGTATCTCGGTCTTTACGCCCTCCAACATCGCGGCCAAGAATCGGCCGGCATCGTCTCAAGCGATGGCAAAGAGTTATACGTGCACCGCGCGATGGGCGAAGTTGAAGAAATCTTTCAGCCGAGCGTTCTCGCGCAGCTTCCCGGCAGCTTGGCGATCGGCCACACGCGCTACTCTACGGCGGGCGACAAAGCCCTGCTCAACGCCCAGCCCATCATGATCGATTGCAACAAGGGCAAAGTCGCGCTGGGCCACAACGGCAACCTGACCAACGCCGCCGACTGGCGCCGCAAACTCGAGCACCGCGGCTCGATTTTTCAAACCAATAGCGACACTGAAGTCATCGTTCATCTCATCGCCCGCTCGCAGGCCCGAAACCTTTCCGGTGCGATCGGCGATGCGCTCAATCAAGTCGAAGGCGCTTACTCCCTTCTCCTCCTGACGCAAGATGAATTGTATGCGGTACGCGATCCGCGCGGCTTTCGTCCTCTGGTGCTTGGAAAATTGACTACGCCCGGCGGCTTCGTTTCGTGGCTGGTGGCCTCAGAAACCTGCGCGTTCGATTTGCTCAATGCCCAATACGTCCGCGAGATCGAGCCCGGCGAGATGGTGCGCATCTCCAAATCCGGCATCGAGTCCGTCCACTTCGCGCCGGAAAAACAGCTCCAGCAGTGCATTTTCGAGCACGTCTATTTCTCCCGCCCGGACAGCATTATTTTTGGCCGTTCCGTAAACGAGAGCCGCGAGATGCTTGGACGCCTCCTCGCGCAGAAGCATCCCGTCGATGCGGACATCGTTGTCCCCGTGCCCGATTCCGGCGTGCCCGCAGCCGTCGGTTATGCCCTGGAGTCCAAAATCCCCTTCCGCATGGGCTTGATTCGCAACCACTACATCGGACGCACCTTCATCGAACCGTCGCAAGCCATCCGTAATTTTGGGGTGAAGCTCAAGCTCAATCCCATCCGGGGCTTGATCGAGGGCCAACGCGTTGTTCTCGTCGACGACTCCATCGTCCGTGGCACTACCAGCCGCAAAATCGTCCGCATGGTCCGCGAAGTCGGCGCGAAAGAAGTCCACGTGCGCATCAGTTGCCCGCCGACGATTTCCCCCTGCTACTACGGCGTGGACACACCCACGCGCGAAGAACTGATTGCCTCTTCGAACACTCCGGAAGAAATTTGCAAATTCCTCGGCGCGGATTCGCTGGGCTACGTTTCTCTCCCGGCGCTTCGCCGGGCTGTCGGTGATACCGAAGGCAAGTTCTGCACGTCTTGTTATACAGGTGTCTACCCGACGGACCTGGTGCAGCTCGAGGTACGCGAAAGCGCGCCAAACGGCAAATCCGGCGAAGATACTCCTAGCGACGGCAGTGAACCCGCGCCCGCAGAGCGGCCGGTGGTGGTGGAACGTGAAAGCTGAAAAGAAGAAAAAACAAGAAGAACCGAACGTGCCGGTGAAGACAAAGATTCAGCGCGAGATCATCGCGTGGTTCTGGGTCGGCCTCGCCTTTCTGCTCATCAACGGCACGATCGGCCAGGCGCGAGTCATTCCTTCCGGCTCCATGGAAAACACGCTGCTCATCGGCGATCACCTCATTATGAGCCGCATCGGCTACGACGCGGGCGTGCCCTTCACCAACTGGCACGTGCCCCTCTGGCGCTCTCCCAAGCGCCAGCAAGTGATCATCTTCAAGCCGCCGTTTGCGCCGGACACACCAGACTATGTGAAGCGTGTCATCGGGCTGCCCGGAGACACCATCGACATTCACGATGGCGCCGTCTGGGTCAACGGCCAGAAGCTTATCGAAAAATATACGACCGGCCCCAGTGAGACGGCTCCTCCCGGTTCAGCCCCCCCGGGCTACTCGGATCTAAAATTTCCCTTTCGTGTTCCAGACAATTGTTATTTCGCCATGGGCGACAATCGCAGCAATTCCTACGACAGCCGCTTCTGGGGCTGCGTCCCGCGAAAGGACATCATCGGAACGCCCGTAATGATTTACATGTCACTGAATGTTTCGCCGGAAGCTTGGGAGCCGGGACAGATTCGCGAGCGTTTTTTTGCCTATGCGAATGCCCTGCTGCATCCCAGAATCGTGCGCTGGAACCGGATTTTCCGGATGTTTTAAGTTGTCTTGCTGAACCGTCGTTGTTTGCAATTGCCGCTGCGACCCTCCGCGGCGCTCCAATGAATTCCAATTAGTGACCGGCAAGCGGCAGCGTGCGCCCCGATCAGAGAAAGATCAGAAACGGAAGCGAACGGGTCTCTCAATGAAATATGCCGACGCCGGAGTGAACATCGCCGTCGCGGATGACGCCAAGCAGAGAATCCGCCACCACGCCAGCCGCACGTTCACTCCCGGCGTGCTCGGTGGCATCGGTAGCTTCGGCGCGCTCTTCGCGCTTGACCGGAAAAAATGGAAAGAGCCGGTGCTCGTCTCCAGCGCGGACGGCGTCGGCACAAAACTCAAAGTCGCCATGACTATGGGCGTACATTCCACCGTCGGTGGCGACCTCGTCAACCATTGCATCAATGACATTCTCGTCCAGGGCGCTGAGCCCCTGTTTTTTCTCGACTACCTCGCGATGGGGAAGCTCGATCCGCAGATCGTCGAGCAGCTCGTTGAAGGGATGAGCCGCTCCTGCCGCAAGGCCGGCTGCGCCCTCATTGGCGGGGAGACCGCGGAGATGCCCGGATTTTATCCGCCTGGCGAATACGATCTCGCGGGCTTTATCGTCGGCGTCGTCGAACGCAAAAACCTTCTGACCGGCAAGAGCGTCCAGCCCGGAGACACTTTGCTCGCGCTCCCGTCAGCCGGGCTGCACACCAACGGCTATTCGCTCGCGCGCAAACTGATTTTCGAAGTCGCTAAACTCAAGCCGGATACCTACGTCGCCGAAGTCGGAAATAAGATCGGCGCGGAGTTGCTGAAGCCTCATCTGTGCTATGTGCCCGCCCTGAAAAACATCGTTGCTCGCGGATGGGTCTCCGCCCTGGCGCACATCACGGGCGGCGGTATCCCGGGAAATCTGCCGCGCGTGCTGCCCAGTGGCGTGAAAGCGGAAATTGATCTGGCATCGTGGCCGGTGCCGGCGATCTTCAAATATCTTGCCAAGCTCGGAAAGATCGATACCGGGGAGTTGCTGCAATGCTTCAACATGGGTGTCGGAATGATTCTCGTCGTCCCGCCGAAAAACGTGAAGTCCGTCGAAGCCGACCTGAAAAAGCACCGCGAAAAATTCTTCCGCGTCGGCCGCATCGAGCGCAGCGAATCCGGCAAAGCCCGCATCGCTTACTCCGGCTCCCTCCAGATGCCGTAGACTTTTGGCAATTGGGAGAGACGGGAATTCCTATGCTGGGCCGGCTCTCAGGATCATTTAAGCTCACCTCTGGAATTGCCAGAACGTCCAATTCATGGGTGTTGCCCCCTAATCTTTAGGAGCAAAGCCATTAATACTTCGCAGACAAATCTGGATCTCTTGACCTCGCGGGTGCAAAAACTGGAAGCCTCGAATCGCCGCTGGAAGTTGGTGAATACTCTTCTAGGGCTCTCCGCTGTTTCTGTTGCGCTGATGGGAGCAAAGCCCGCCGACCGCATCGAGCCGCCCGTGGTTCGCGCCAGCACGGCCGAAGCGCGGGAGTTTGTCCTAAAGGATGAAACTGGCCATGTTTACGCGCGCCTGAGCCTGAGCCCATCAGTCCCAGGAATGAAGCATCAGAATGGACGCACCTACATTTTCCCGATTCAAACGTTTCCAGCGGGCCAGGCGGCGCTCCAGTTCTAAGACCACAAAGACGAATTACTGTGGACCGCACCTTCGATGGGAGGGGCACAATTTTTGCCCGCGAAATAGGTCGCAGCGCTTTCGGATAGCTCCAAAACAGTGGTCGTGTTCGGCTTGCTGATATAACTTACCCACGTGCGTCCTGAGCATAGCTTGGATGCTGTGCCCGTGCGCGGAAGGGCGATTCACCTTCGATTTTGCGCAACCATCGTAACTCCACCTTGAATTGCTCGATCATCAGGTTCACCATCCACGCGGCCTCGTGATAGCGATGACCGACCTCTTCGAGTATCGCCCGTAACGTTTCCTTCTCCCTCTGAAGCTCCTTTTGAAGAAATTTGCGCCGCCGCTCAAGCTGCTGCTGAAAAACTCCCGGCCCTGCTTGCCAGGAAAGCGCGATCCAGGTGAGGAATGGCGGCCGCTCCCGCTGCGTAGCCCACTCGTCGCGTTGGAGAGCCGCTGCAAGTGCCGCGCTACCCTTGGCCGTCGTTTCAAACGTGCTGCGCTCCGGTCCTTCCGCCGGTTGACATGTTTCCGCGGCACGAATCAGTCCTGCTCGCGCCAGTTTCTCCAGAGAGTAATACACTTGTGGCCGCGACAGGTTCGCCCAATCTCGTATCTCGCGTCGCTCCAGCTCAAGGTTGGCCTGATACCCGTGCATCGGCCGCTCCGCCAGGAGACTAAGCAGCACTAGGTCCGGCGTGGTCAGCGCTAATTTCCTGCCTGCCCGCGCGGATCTTTTCCGTCTCTCCGTGTTCCTCTGGGCCCTCGGGGTCTCTGCGCCTTGCTGTTGCTTCATTTCTTTCCCGTCTTGCGCTTCTTGCTCCAATACGACCACTCACATTGCCTGGCCGGCAACCGCGGATTCTTCGCCTGCGCCACCGCTGCGCAAAACACGTCCAGCACGCAGATGTCCTGATGCTGCCCCGCCACGCGGCCCAGTGTTTCATACATCCGCTGTGGATTCTGCCGCGCCAGTTGCGCTACGCTGCGAATCCCCAGCAACTCGAAATCGCGGAGCATAGCCGGTCCGATCGATATCAAGTCGTCCAGTCGCAGCATCCTTCCTGCCATAAAAACCTCCTTGACTTCGTTTCTTGCTGCCCGTATCCTCAACTAGTCTAAATGAGACTACTGTCCTCGTCAAGGAGACTTTCGCTATGCGCTCATCTCTTTCGCGGCTCTCGTCCTGGCTTTCGTTCGCGCCAGTTCATCTCCGGAGATCAAATCCATGAACGTCAAACGCATTACCCCGGTCCTGCTCGTCAACGAGATCGAGCCACTCGTGCCCTTCTGGGTCGGCCGCCTCGGCTTCGCGAAAACCATCGAAGTTCGCGATGGCCATAAACTCGGTTTTGTGACTTTCCAGAAGGGCGCTGCTGAAGTGATGTACCAAACCTACGCCAGCGTCGATAAAGACGCACCTCCATCCATGTCCGCCGAAGCCAGAAAGGGTCCCACGTATCTTTACATCGAGGTGGACAATTTTGACGCCGTGCTCGTCGCCATGAAAGACGTAAAAATGGTCATGCCCGTGCGCACCGCCTTCTACGGCATGAAGGAATTCGCCGTCCAGGACCCCGGCGGCCACTTCATCACCTTCGCCCAACCAGTCGCCGCCCCGCAGCACTGACCCGCAATTTTACGCCATCGGACTCCGTTGTAGGGGCGCAGCACCGCTGCGCCCCTACTCGGCAAAGCGCAAACGGAAAGGAATTTCTAGGAGTTGTCTGCATGGAGTCACTGATTCGGCGCGCTCGGCAGCGGCGGCGGCCGCCGTTCGATTTCCGTGGGAATCGCAATTGACCGAGCGCCACTCTTGCCCACGGCGCGCACCGCAAAAAAGTGGTTGTCCGTGGATACTCCTTTTAAGACTGTTTCGCCAGGCAAAGCCGCAAAGTCATAAACCTGCCAGCGTGGATCAGTAGTCTCACGCCATAAAACTTCAAATCCTGCCCGCTCGGAATCATCTTCGGCTAACCAGGACACTTTGGCGTCCGGCGTGACCGCGCCCGTAAGCTTGGCATTTCTCGGCGGAGCCGGAGCCAATGCCAATTGCCGCAGCGCTTCCGCATTGTCCCGCGCCACGTCACCCATAAACGCAAAGTTGAGATATTTCTCAAAATCCCCGTATTCGACTCCGTTCTCCGTGCGCGGCGTTTGATGCTGGTGATTGTAATCTTCCAGCGGCTCGGTAAATCGTACCGCTGGCAGCCCCGCCTTGTAGAAAGGATAGTGATCGCCGCCGCGGCCGTAGCGGTCCACGCGGAAAATCATTCGAATCGCCGAACGTCCATCGATCTCTTCGACTGCCCGCCCCAATTCCCGCGAAGGCGAATCCGCATCGTCCATTTCGCCATTCCCGGAAAAGAGCCGAACCCTACGCGGCGCGCCAGCCGCGGAATCGGCGCCCACGATATCGTCATCCAACATTCCGCCAACGGTGTAACCCTGCTGCTTCGCCCACTCCAAAAGATGCGTGCTGCCCAGCAGCCCCTGCTCCTCTCCGGAAACGGCGGCAAAAAGTATCGTCGCCCGATACGTCCCGCGCCCGTTTGTCCCCGCCTTGCTCAGCAGCCGCGCGCATTCCACGCTCACCGCTACACCGGATGCGTCATCGTCCGCCCCTGGAGCATCCGCCTCCGGATCCATCACATTCGACGGCCGCGAATCAAAATGCCCGGAGACAATGAAGATGGTTCTCGCCAGCACCGGATCGGAGCCGGGAAGAATCGCATACACGTTTTCCAGCGGCATTGGCTTTCCCGAAGTTCGCTCCGAAGTCGATTCGAATTTATCGACCACCACCTGCAACCTCCCTCCTGAATCTTTCGCGATCTCATTGAATCGCGACACGATAACATCCCGTCCGCAGCCAATCCCGCGCTTCGAATCTGTCCACGAAGAAAGCGTGAGCCTCGTCCCACACGCCACCAGCTTCCCGATCAAGGCGCGCATCGATTTTTTGTCCACGGCCTCCCGCGCAACGCCTCCCGCCGGTCGCGCCAGCTGCTTCGGCCGCGGCTTTCCCTGCGGCGGCTCCGCCGGATCGCGCGACACTGCCCGCTGCGCGACAGCCGGAATTGCGCTGAGGGCAAAAGCGAAAAACATAAATGCAAATAGAGTTGCGGAGTCGCGAAGCCGGTTCATGCTGTGGATCATGACTATTTCTTCCCCGATTGACGTGGCTTTCCTGCGAAATCGGCATTCTGCATTCTAGCGCAATTGGTCTTCCAGACCGCACGAGTCTAACGGTAGTGGCCGACTGTTCTCGTGACACAGCCATTCCTGCTCGCCCTGAGCTTCCTGAATAGGGCTCGGTTCCCCTCCGCGGACTCTCAATTTTCAACTCTAGAGTTTCAACGACTACGAGTTTTGATGATTCGAACGGTTGTGCTAACGTTTTTCCGTTTATGAAGAAGCGTATTGGCGTGCTCTTAAGCGGCCGTGGCTCGAATTTCGAGGCTCTGGCGGAGAGCATTGCGGCAGGAAGGATTCCGACCGCGGAGATCGCCGTCGTCATTAGCAATCGCGAGGGCGCGCCTGGCATCCGGCGCGCGGAAGCTCGTCAAATCGAGACGCGCGTGATTCCTTCGAAAGGCCTGGAGCGTGAGGTCTATGATCGCCAGGTCGCCGCGGTTCTCGAAGAACACAAAGCGGATCTGATCTGTCTTGCAGGATATATGCGGCTGCTGTCTCCGTTTTTTGTCGCAAGATTTCCGAACCGCATTCTGAACATCCACCCTTCGCTGCTCCCGTCATTTCCCGGGTTGGAATCGCAGCGCCAAGCCCTCGAATACGGAGTAAAATTCGCCGGCTGCACTGTTCATTTCGTCAATGAAAATCTCGACGCCGGCCCGATTGTTCTCCAGGCTGTCGTGCCGGTTCTGGATCAGGATACGGAAGCGACACTCTCCGAAAAAATCTTGAAAGAAGAGCACCGTATTTATTCAGAAGCCGTTCGAATGGTTCTTGAGGGAAAATACAAGATCGAAGGCCGCCGCGTGCTTTTGACAAATTAGCTCAAAGAGGAATCTGTCATCCTGAGGACATCCGATAAGGATGCCCGAAGGATCGCAGCGTAAGATAAGGCGCCCAAATTAGATTCCCAACGAAAAATCGAAATGACCGAAACCAAATTCAAACCCGTAGCCGAACAGCTCGCCTACCTCAAGAAGGGTGCCGCCGAAATCATCCGCGAAGAAGATCTGACAGCGAAGCTCGAGCAATCGGCCAAGACTGGAAAGCCGCTGCGCGTGTATCTCGGCGTGGATCCAACGGCACCGGATATTCATCTCGGCCACACCGTCGTCCTTCGCAAGCTGAAGCACTTTCAGGACCTCGGGCACACCGCGATTTTCCTGATTGGGGACTTCTCCGCTATGATCGGCGACCCAACCGGACAATCCGAAACCCGCCCACCGCTGACCCGCGAACAGGTTGACGCGAACGCCAAGACTTATCTCACGCAGGTCTTTAAACTTCTGGATCCCAGGAAAACCCAAATCCGCTACAACAGCGAATGGCTCGACAAGCTCTCGAGTTACGACGTGGTGCGCCTGTGCGGCCACTACCGGCTGGCGCGGATGCTCGAACGGGAGGATTTTCGCTCCCGTCTGGAAGGCAACCAGCCCATCTCCGTACATGAACTTTTGTATCCGCTGTTGACCGCCTACGACGCCGTGGCGCTCCAGTCGGATGTGGAGATCGGCGCGACCGAACAGAAATTCAACCTGCTGGTGCACCGTGACATCCAGCGCGAGTACGGCTTGGCCTCGGAAGTGGCGCTGACCATGCCGATTCTCGTGGGCCTCGACGGCCAGCGCAAAATGTCAAAAAGTCTCGGCAATTATGTCGGCATCACCGAGGCCCCCGGCGAAATCTTCGGCAAAATGATGTCCATCCCTGATGAATTGATGTGGTCCTACTACGAGTTGGTGACCGACCGCGCGCCCCAGCAAATCGCAGCGCTGAAGCAAGATGTGTCCGGCGGGAAATTGCATCCCATGGACGCGAAGATGCGCCTTGCAGAGGAAGTGATCGCCGGTTTCCACGGTGGAGACGCCGCCCGCAAAGCCGCAGAAAATTTCCAGCGCGTCTTCCGCGATCGCCAGGCGCCCATCGAAGCACCGGTCGTCAAGTTGCTGAAAGGCCCGCCAAAAAAGTTGACGGCGCTCCTCGTCGATTTAGAATTGATCGCCTCAAAGAGCGAAGCAGAACGCCTAATCAAGCAAGGCGGCGTCGAGATCGACGAGCAGCGCGTTGACGATCCGCGCAGAGACCTCGATTTGAGTAAACCCGCCGAATTTCTCCTGCGCGCCGGAAAAAAGAAATTCCTGCGAATCGTCGTCGAATAACCCACCGACTATCTTTGTACGGGCGTAGCAGGCTGCGCCCCTAGCGCCGTACGAAACGACCCGTCATCAGCATGTCATCTGTTCCGCAACCATTTGAGTCACGTGCTCCGCGATAGCAGGCGCCGCGGTAAGCCCGGGCGACTCAATCCCCACCAGATGAATCGCTTGCGGCACTGCCGGGTCCCGCGTAATCACAAAATCCATAATGCCTTTGTGGTCCGGCGCCGCCAGTTTCGGCCGAAGCCCCGAATACCCAAGCTGCAGATCCCGTTCCTCAATTTCCGGCAGCAGCGTTTTCGCGCTGTGCGCGAAGTCCGCAATCGGCAAGCGGTTCTTTTCGTAGTTGTCTTTGCCCTCGACGTAAGTCGCCGTCGGCCCCAGCAGAAAAGTCCCCCAAAGTGTTTTTGTAAAGTGCACGCCGAGACTCAACCCATCGCTGTGCGGCAGCGGATAAACAAGATTGTTGATCAGCGACGAACGCGGCCCCCGCACTTCGCAGTACTCCCCGCGCACCGGATAAATCCTCCACGAATGATTCCCCAGCATCGCCGCAACTTCATCTGCATAGAGTCCGGCCGCATTGATCAAGCAACGCGCTTCAATCGTTTCGTTCTGTGCGTCCTCTTCGTCGCCGATCCGCAGCCCCACGCGAACGCTTTTAGCCGAAGGCTCCAGTGAAACCACGCGCGCGCGCGTGACGATATTCGCCCCCTGGTTCGTCGCCACTCGCGCAAAGGCGTGAACCAGTTCCTCCGCCGACACGATCCCCGTCGATGGCACGTCCAGAGCCGCAAATCCTTTGATGTGCGGCTCACGGGCCAGGATCTCGTCCGCGCCGATCAGCCGCAGCCCTGCAACGCCGTTCGCTTCCCCGCGCTTCTTCAGCGCAATGAGTTCGGTCTCCTCGTGCGCGTCCACTGCCACCACGAGCTTCCCGCAGTGACGAAACGGCACTTTATGCTTGGCGCAAAATTCGTACGTAAGCCGGTTGCCCTCCACGCAGAGCCGGGCTTTCAAAGAATTTTTTGGGTAATAAATGCCGGAGTGGTTGACTCCACTGTTGCGCGTGCTGGTGGCCATGCCGAGCTTCGGAAATTGCTCGACAAGAAAAATGTCCTGCCAGCGCTCGGAGACGGCGCGTGCGATGGCACAGCCGACAACGCCACCGCCGATAATCAGAATATTGGCCTGATCCATTTCTATTGGTCGCCGCTGATTTCGTCAAAGTAGGGTTTACAGGGAACCAGCCGCGCCTCGCTTCCGTCATGCACCGCATAAGAAGCCTGCTTGCTTGGTTCATAGCCATTGCGCCAGAGAGAAGCGGCGCCGTGTGAGCCGTCTTTGTTGATGGCGTAGAAATAGATGTGGAAGGTCGCGAGTTTTTTCTTGTCATTTTTGTAGTTGCGCGCGATGCGGCCCAGCGCTTCGAGGCAGGCGTCCGTCGGCGATTTGCCCTGGCGCATCATTTCGATGATGGTGTGGCCACCGGAAATCTTGATGTTTTCCTCGCCCTTTCCCGTCGAACCGGCGGCGCCCACTTCATTGTCCACGCAGCAGCCCGCGCCAATGATCGGTGAATCCCCGACGCGGCCGGGAATCTTCCACGACAGGCCGGACGTCGTTGTGGTCGCGGAGATGTCTCCGTTGGCGTCCACGGCCATGCAAGGAATTGTGCCTGTCGGCGGATGCGCAATAACACGCTCGGCATAGGCGATCTGTTTTTCATCGTGGTCAAAGATGGCTGAGACGTGCTCTTTCCACTCCGGCGAATCAATTCCCGGGCGCCAATTGAATGAAGATTTGGCTTTCCACGCAAGCCAGATCTTGCGCGAGTGCTCGGTGAGGAGATTCATCTCTTCGAAACCTTCCGCGACCGCAAAACGGCGCGCGCCTTCGCCAACGATCATCACGTGATTGGTTTTCTCCATTACCGTCTTCGCGAGGCGCGAAACGTTTTTGATGCGGCGCACGCTGGCGACCGAACCGGCGCGGTGCGTGGGCCCGTGCATGACGCTGGCGTCCAGCTCCACTTCACCTTCTTCGTTAGGCAGACCGCCGTAGCCGACGGAGTCGTCATTGGGATCATCCTCGACCACCGTGACAACAGTCACCGCCGCGTCGAGTGTATCGCCACCCTTTTTGAGGATGTCCATGCCTTTACCGAGCGCTTGCAGGCCATTGGCGCTAGAAATAATGAGCGGACGCTTGCCCGGCGCGGCCGGCGCGAGGTTCGCGAGAGCAGCCGCGTTGCTGCCGTTTGGCAGCGCGCGGCCAAAGAGCTTGCCCACGCCGGCAACGGCGCTCCCAGCAAGCGAATTGAGAAAGAATTTACGGCGTGACCATAGTTCCATTCAGAAAGCCTCCTAAATATGCGGAAGGCACTATACAACAATTGATAGTCGGTAGTTGAAAGTCAAAGAGACGAAGGAAAATGGAAGATGCAGGACCAACTTCCGTTGCGCTATTTCTGTTTTTGGTCGAAGGCCTGGCGCAGGCCGTCGAGCTATGGGTTGCGGCTCTTGGGTTGTCCGTCTTTCGAATGTCGGACCAAAGCGAGTTGCCGGTCTTGGGATCGATCACCGAGATGCGCGTTGAACCCGGTGGCACCGCTTCGTCCGCGCCGGTCCAGTTTTGTTTGCCGGCTTTGGGGTCGGCAGCCGGAGGATTTTCCCCGCCAGGCACGAACCTCACGTAATTGCCGTTCGAAAGGCGCAGCACTATGTCCGCTTTTTGCAGAGTGTCGGCAATCTGCCGCTCAGGATTTTTGTGACTGAGCGACCCGTATGGCTGCCTTGGTCGTGTCTCACTAGGTATCGATTGTGCAGCAAGTCTATGGCTGGCGAGGGCGGCCAGTAACTGGACGGGAAACGCGAAAAAGGGCAGTGGCGGGCCGATTGTGAGCCTGCCCGGTCGGGTAGTGCACGCCGCAGGAACTTGAGTGCCGAGCGACTATTCTAGCCGGAGGTGGCAGGTTTCGCGGGGAATTCGCCTTCCCAGCGGGCAATGACCACGCAGGCGACACAATTACCGAGAACAGTCACAGCGGTGCGGCCCATATCCATGAGTTGATCGATCGCGAAGAGAAGAAAAAGCGGCTCCAACGGCAAATGAAACGAAGTTGCCGCGCCGAAAACGATCAATAGCGAGGCGCGAGCCACGCCGGCGGTTCCTTTGCTGCTAATCAGAAGCGTCAGGATCATCAGAACTTGCTGACCGACGCTGACGTGCAGTCCCGCGGCCTGGACAACAAAAAACAAGGCCAGGGACTGATAGAGACTTGCGCCGTCCATATTGAAGCTGTAGCCCGTGGGGAGGACGAAGGCGACGATTTGGCGCGGGACACCGAAGGACTCCAATTGCTCGATGGCGCGAGGCAGCGTGGCCTCCGAGCTCGCGGTGGCAAATCCGATGGTGACGGGCTCGGCGACGACTCTGACAAAGCGCTTGAGTGGGATGCGCGCCCACAGCGCGATGGGCAGCAGAACGCTGACAATGAAAAAAGCCAGCGCGACATACATCGTTGCCAGAAGTTTCAGGAGCGGAAGAAGGACCCCCACACCAAGATGGCCGACGGTGTAGGCCACGGCGCCAAAGACGCCGAGCGGAGCGGCGTACATCACCAGATTGGTGAACTTGAACATGGTTTCCGAGAGGCTTTCGGCGAAGGCGAGCATGGGGCGGCGCTTGGGCTCCGGAACGAGGGCGAGCGCCATGGCGAAGAGGACACTGAAGACGACGATTTGGAGCACCTGACCTTCGGCGACGGATTTGGCGATGTTTTCCGGAAAAATGTCGGTGATAAGTTGCGTGGCGGTGTGGGGCGAGATATTGAGCGATTGGGCTGCCGAAGACGGGGGGAGATGAACGCCTTCTCCTGCGCGGCTCAGGTGAATGGCCGCATAGCCGATGAGCATGGCAATGGTGGAGACGACTTCGAAGTAGATGAGGGACTTGACACCGAGGCGGCCGACTTTCTTCAGGTCGGAGTGACCGGCAATGCCGACGACCAGGACGCCGAACAGCAGCGGCGCGATGATGACCTTAATGAGGCGGAGAAAAATGGTGCCGAGGAGCTGTAAGTTGAGCGCAACGGAAGGCCAGTCGTGGCCCAGCTCCGCGCCGGCGAGAAGGCCGACGAAGATCCAAGTCGTCAGCGAGCGGCGTGACGTAGCATAGGCAGCGATGAGAAAGATCGTCAGCCAGCGCAGGAGCGCTGGAACAAGCGCGGGCAGCACCTGAGCGCCCACGAGCAGCGATGCAGCAATGGCCATCGTCGCAGCGCCAATTGCCGCAAGGAGAAGCCTGTTTTTCATGAAAGCTCGACCCGGGAGCGCATTAGTGCCGAAAGGTATGCTGCCTCACGCCTTCGTGTCAACACACGTATGACCGAGAAGCCCAAGGCTTTTGTACAACCAAAGAAATGGTAGGCAAGCCAGAATCTTGTCACGGGCATAGGCGTGCGGCCCCTCGATCGACTCCTGTCTAGAATTGGCTACTTTCGAGCTTCGAAGATAGAAAGAGCGGAATTCGGCACAAGTTCTGCCACCATCTTGCTCATTTCGCTGATGCTATAACCGAGTTCTCGAAGATGTGTCGCAATTAGCTCGGTCAGAAGGCGAGGGCTCTCAATTGGTACGTCCGTCTCGAGTGCTGCGGAGCTAGAAAAGTTCAAAAGAAGGTCAAAAAAGTTAAAAGAAAGCTGGACGGCCCCTGTAAAAATTACAGGGACACAAAAAGCGTGAAAAAAAGGGCCGCTACAAGGGGAAATTTGAAGAGTGGGCGCAGCAGTCCCGACAGTGTTGAGACAGTTGCTGTGTCCCTAGAAAGCAATAGCAAATACAAGGGACGGGCGGGGCAAGCCCGCCCTTACAACGGAGAAAGACACTACGAAGTGAAAAGAGAGCGCAATACGTTGCGCCGCGCAAAAGAAATTTAGGAAATAGGTACGTCGCGCGCAACCTCGCGTGGGGGAGGCGCATCCCATGGGCGAGGCAGAAGTCAACTAGGTCCGGATAGGAGCGCGCGATTGCGCAATTCTGTGCGGGTCGCTGGCTTCGGCCGCCCCAGCTCCATCCTCAGCCGTCACCCCTGCCCGTTTAGTCCAGCCAATCCAACTAGGAGGGTCGTAGCATGCAAACTCTGAGAGTAGTCGTATTTGTAGTGTGCACCGTGCTGTTCTGCGCCATACTCGCCCCAGGCGCCAGAGCGGATCAGTGGGACAAGAAAACCATTGTCACCTTTAGCGATGCGGTGGAAGTCCCCGGGCAGGTTCTGCCCGCGGGGACCTATATCTTCAGACTGACTGATAGCCCGACCGACCGGCACATCGTCCAGATTTGGAATGCGGATGAAACGCAAATCCTGGCAACGACCATAACCATTCCAAACACTCGCTTTGAACCACCCGATAAATCCATTTTTGAATTTGAGGAGCGCGCGGGCGACTCGCCCATGGCTCTCAAAGTATGGTTTTATCCGGGAGACACGACGGGACATGAATTCATCTATTCCCGTCATTCCTACAACCGGTAGGCACAGCCTGGTCCACAGTTGAATCGGGACATTCCCGTTTCCAGTGAATCACTAGCGGCGGGGCTTCCACCCAGGTGGGAGCCCCGCCGTTTTTCTAAGCGGCTCATGATCCTTCCACGGCGCAATCGTGGCGGCAGAAATCGAAGTCCGCTTTGATCCGCAATGCGTTTACCATTCGACACAAGCCATTTGCACGAACCGTGCTTGGCCATGGCCTTTGATGCAAACTAAATTCGGCGTTTTTGAACGGACTGGAAGTGCGAAGGCATCCTGCGCCGAGGCTTTGCGATCATGCGCTTCCGTCGAATGCTATGGGTCATCTCACGTTTAAAACCCAGCTGCTCCTGGCATTTGGCGTGGCCATTGTTATCCTGGTCTGTATTGGAGTGTTTTCTTATAGGCGTGCTCTCCAGGAAGACGCCGATCAGAAGTGGGTCGCGCACACGCATCAAGTACTTGAAGAACTTGACGCCTTGCTGGCGAGTGTGCTCGACCAGGAGACGACACGCCGCGGATATGCGATTACACAAGATCCATTGTTTCTCGAACGTGCCGACGCCGGTCTGAATGAGCTACAACAACACCTCTTAAGTTTGTTGGAATTGACCTCCGACAACCCAACCCAGGGCGCGAATCCAAACCGTCTCGCACCTCTCGTCACAGCCCGGCTGGCGCTCCTAACAGACATCTCCAACCCGGCCGGGCAGCGCTCCACGGTAATCAAAGGCAAATTTCTGATGGACCAGACCCGCGCCATCATCCTGGCCATGAAACGACAAGAACAAGGACTGCTTGCGAAGCGCTTGCAAGCGGCGGCAGCCAGTTCCGCGAGAATGAAGGCTATTCTCATCGCCGGCAATACCGTGAGCCTGGTGCTGTTGCTCGCGGCGGGTTTTGTGATCCGGAGCGAGACGGATCGGAGGGACCGGACACAGCGCGAACTTCAGGCGGCCAAGGAGCACTATCACCAACTATTCGACAGGAACCCGCTCCCTGTGTGGGTCTACGACCGGCATTCTCTCTCGTTTCTCGACGTCAACGCCGCCGCGATCGCTCACTATGGCTACTCGCGAGAGGAATTCCTCAACTTGAAGATTACCGACATTCGGCCCGCAGAAGAAATACCTGCGGTCCTCGAGAGCACGCACCATGCGCCGGACCGTGCAGAATCGTCGGGGCCCTGGAAGCACCGGAAGAAATCCGGGGGAATGATCGACGTTGAAATCTCTTCGTATCCGCTGGCCTTCCAAGGGAAAGAAGCCCGGCTGGTGGTTGCCATTGATGTCACCGAAAGAAAACGAGCAGACCAGGCGCTCCGTCGAAGTGAAGAACGATTTCGTCTCATGGTCTCGAACGTCAAGGACTACGCGATTCTTATGCTCGATGCCGAGGGGCGAGTGGTCAGCTGGAACGAGGGCGCCGAACGCATCAAGGGATACCGAGCTGACGAAATCCTGGGTCAACACTTTTCCCGGTTCTACCTGGAGGAAGATGTCCGGGATGGAAAACCCGATCTTGAAATCGAGCAGACCGCCAAGCTCGGCCGCTTCGAGGACGAAGGATGGCGCGTGCGCAAGGATGGCTCCAGGTTTTGGGCCAACGTCATTATTACCGCGTTGCGAGATGAAACGGGCCGGCTCCACGGCTTTGCCAAAGTGACGCGAGACATCACCGAGCGCAAGCGTATTGAGCAGATGCACCTCCATTTCCGGGGATTGTTCGAGTCGCTGCCCGGCCTGTATCTCGTGCTGGCACCCGACCTCAAGATCGTGGCCGTGAGTGATGCGTACCTTCAAGCCACGATGACGAAGCGGGACGAAATACTCGGGCGCGGAATCTTCGAAGTTTTCCCGGACAACCCCGGTGACCCGCAGGCCACCGGGGTCAGCAATCTACGGGCATCCCTCGAGCGCGTCCGCAAGGATGCTGCAACAGACACGATGGCGATTCAGAAGTATGACATCCGCAGACCCGAGGGGAGCTTTGAAGAACGTTTCTGGAGCCCCATAAACTCGCCGGTCTTTGGCGCGGAGCGTCGGATTGAATACATCATTCACCGCGTTGAAGACGTTACTGAATTTGTCCAGCAGAGGGAAAGAGGCGATGATGGCGAAAGCGCGATGCGCACTCGCATGGAGCAGATGGAAACCGAAATTTTTCGCAGCTCGCAGGAGGTGCAGCTCGCGAACCGGCAACTGCGCCAGGCCAACCAGGAACTGGAGTCTTTTTCCTATTCTGTTTCACACGATTTGCGGGCGCCCCTTCGCGCTATCGACGGGTTCAGCCAGGCGCTGCTGGAAGATTACGGACAACACCTCGACGCCATGGGTCAGGATTATCTTCTCAGAGTGCGATCCGCAAGCCAGCGGATGGGCGTGCTCATCGATGATCTTCTGAATCTATCGCGGGTAACCCGGGCGGAGATGCGGCGAGAACCCGTGGACATGAGCCATTTGGCAAACGTCATTGCCGTCGAACTGCGAACCGCTCATCCGGAACGCCAAGTGGACTTCCTCGCCTCACCGGGTCTGCATGCGGAAGGCGATTCGCGGCTCGTGCGCGTCGTCCTCGAAAATCTAATCGGCAATTCCTGGAAATTTACATCCAGACGAGAACGCGCTCAAATTGAGTTTGGCGCTCTTCAGGCGAATGGCAAGAAGGCTTTTTTTGTTCGAGACAACGGGGCCGGATTCGACCAGAACCATGCGGATCGCCTCTTCGGCGCATTTCAGCGCCTGCACGGAATGAACGAGTTCCCCGGCACCGGAATCGGACTTGCCACGGTGCAGCGGGTCATCCACCGGCACGGGGGGCACGGACCACGCGATGATCTTGCAGAAACCCTACGGTTCGGCTCACCTTGCACAAAAACTGCGCGAAGCCTTGGACAAAAAAACAGCGTGAGCTTCTCCCCGAGACTGGAGCTCAGGCGGGATGCCAAGTCACCAGGGATTTGCTATTCGACGTCGTGTAAAGTAATTTGCCGGGAGACGGGCCCATGAGGGATGAGAGCACAAAGCAGGCAGCGCAGGAATACCTGGCGGCAAAACTCACGGAAGAAGAGCAGATATACGAACAGAAACATAATAGGGCACTGGCAGTCGCGCGGTCTCCCCTGGTTTGGAAGAGCGTTAAGGATGCTATTTTAGAGAAGTGTCGCGAGTGGAATGCGGTGACGCAAGAAGAAACCCTTACCTGCAAGGAAACTGCGATTGGAGATATTAGAATTTGGTGCGCGGCCAGATCGAAACAGATGACGGTGCATTACGATTCCAGGAAACTCTTGATCACGGTGAAGAATGCGGGGCGGCTCGAACATGAAAAAGACGTGCTCCTTCACATCGAAGGATACCGGACAGGCTCCGATCGGGCCGACCGGAATGTTCACCTGGTGCGAAACGAGCAGCCTGTAAACATTGATATGTTGATTGTGGGCGAGCTTCGCGTTCTGACCGGACTGAGCCGGCGAAGGAACGCTTAGGGACAGAGACCGACCACACCTTCCGCACGCCGCCGTTCCCCTACTAAGCAAATTCGAAGAGCGGGGGCAAGCCCCGCCCCTACAAGACACTACGAGATCAGAAGAGGACGCAAATGAACTGCGCCACACCTAGACAAATTCGAAGAACGGGCGCAGTGGTGCGCCCCTGCAAAGGACAGACAGCCACGGAGGCCGGGCACTTATTCGGAGGCGCCGAGCGGGAGGAAGTATTGGGTGCCTTTGACGGGCTCCTGGAGGCGGCGGAGGAGAAGCTGGAGGTCGTCGCTACGTTCGACGAAGTCGATGTCGGAGGTGTTGATGACCAGGAGATCGGAGGCGGCGTAGCGGAAGAAGAAGTGTTCGTAGGCGCGGGCGACTTCCTCGATATATTCGGGGGCGATGTGGGATTCGTCGCGAGAGGCTTTCTTGGCAATCCGGGCGCGCAGGACTTCGGGCTTGGCCTGGAGATAGATGACCAGGTCGGGAGCGGGAAGGTCCGAGGTGAGGGCTTCGTAGTAGCGCTCGTAGAGCTTGAGCTCGGCGTCGTCGAGATTGAGGTTGGCAAAGATGCGGTCTTTTTCCATGAGGAAATCGGAGAGGACGGGGCCGGGGGATTCAACGGCGAGGGCTTCGCGGAGGCGCTTTTGGCGCTCGATGAGGAAATACATCTGGGCGCGAAGGGCGGAGCCGGGTTTGGCTTTGTAGAACTCGGCGAGGAAGGGATTGTCCTCGCAATCGTAGATGCGGCGGGCGTGCAGGCGCTCGGCTAGAATGCGGGCGAGAGTGGTTTTGCCGACGCGCAAGGGGCCCTCAATGACGATGAAGCGGGGAGGTTGCGGACTGCGCTGCGGAATGCGAGCGCGCTTGGCTGCGGAGGAGTCGTTGCCGGGCATCGTTTCGTCTGATCCAGCGTGGCCGGGATCAACAGGCGAATTATAGCAGAGTCGCGGCAAGAGTTTTTGCTTACATCGCGGCACCGGGAGGGCGGCACCGCAGGGTCAGAAATGTAAAAATATTTTCATATTTATAGCATAGTACTGCCGTTTGAAAAGAAGCAAACGGAGGAACTAGCGAGGCGTACTAATCGGAATGTGAGCAACGGGCCAGTGTTGCCTTACCTTTTGACCACTAAAGTGACCTCATTGCGAGTGGGGATGGACTTGCAACACCCACCGGCAAATACTGAGGTGGCAAATGGTCATTGCAGCGCTTCTCCTGATCTGTTCCATCCCGCAGATGGACGACACGGCAAAAGTGGTTAACGATTCTTCTGCAGTCGCTTCCGACAACACGACAAAAGATTCCATTCTCGTCGCCTCCCTGCCGTCCGCGCCAGAACCCCGGATAAAGGCCGATCCGGAGCCGATCGCTCCGAATCTGGCGGCGCAGCCTTTTCTGCCGGTAAAGCCGGTGTTTACGCGGCCTCGCGAAACACCCCGGCAAAGGAAGATCTGGTATGGACTGGCGCTTGCCGGGCATAGCGGCGCGGCCTTTGACGCTTGGACAACCCACCGGGCGGTCGCTGGCGGCTACGGCCAGGAGGCGAATCCGTTCCTGCGCCCCTTTGCGCATTCGAATGCCATTTATGCAGCGACACAGGTAAGCCCGGCGGTGATGGACTATTTGGGCAAGCGGATGATGGTGAGCCAGCATGGCTGGGTGCGGAAGATTTGGTGGCTGCCACAAACGGCGGGCGCGAGCATTTCCTTCGTTTCGGGCGCACATAACGTCGGCGTCGTACACTAAGAGTTCCTCAATACCCTCAACTAAAAGCGTCCCGCTGATCCTCCTCACCGGGACGCTTTTTGATTTAGGATGAGGGTTAGAAATTGACGCGTAATCGGAGTTGAATCCAGGAGAGAACCGAAGGGCTCTCCCCTTTTTTCGGTTTTGGTTCGAAGGCTAGAAGTCCACGCGCAAGCCGAATTGAATCCAGCGAGAACCGGAGATGCGGTCCGCGGGGATCAGTTGTGTGTTGATCACACCGAAGGCATTTGGGTTAGTCGTGTCGAACGACGGGTCGAGGAAGTTCGGGTGGTTGAAAATGTTAAAGCAGTCGAAGGAGAACTCGGCTTTGACGCGTTCGGTGATTGGCGTCGCCTTGCCGAAGCGCATGTCTAGATTCCAGAAACCGAGCCCACGAAGGGGGCTATCGCGGCCGTCGTTCGTATCGCTTGAGATAAGAACAGGGCGGAACTTGGCGATGGCAGCGGCGGGATTCGAGAAGTAATTGAGCCCGGTACCGGAGCCACCACCTGTGCAACTCGGCCCGTTCCCGCTTGATCCCGCGCCGGTGCTGCAGACACCAGAATGAACCGAACCCCCGCCAAGAGAACCGACCGGGGCGGTGGGAAGCATGCCAGCGAGCGTCCCGAAATCGAGGCCGCCACCGAAAGACTGGCCGCTAACGGTAACGAGTTCGGGCAGGCCGCTGCTCTTGCGGAAGATGCCTGCGGTGTACCAGCCGCCGATCAATTTGTTCACGGCCGCATAATTGTTCTTGAAGCGGCCCTTCCCGAATGGCAAATCATAATTGAAGATAGCGTTGAAGACGTGCGGGCGGTCAAAGAAAGACGGGCCGTAGTCGAGGTGATGGTTGAAGCTCGAAGAGTAGTAGCGGGCATCGTTCTGGACGGCACCAACCGCGTCGAGAGATTTGGAGAAGGTGTAGTTGAAATCGAAGAGTAGACCATGCCAGCTGTTGTTACGCAGATCGAGAACCAAGGCATTGTAGTTGGAAGTGTCGCGACTGGTGCGGGTAAAGAGTTCGAGGACCTGAGTGTTGTCGTAAGCGGGAAGGTTCAATAGGAAGGCTCGGGAAAGGTCCATGGTCAGGAATAGATTCGAGAGGTTGTCATTCGTAAAGGAGGAAGCGCCGTTTTGAACCAAGCAGGAAGTGGCGCTTGTAGCTGCTGGGCAACTGAAGATGCCGAACTGGCTTGCAATGGAAGAAAGTGTTTGCAGGTTAGGCAGCTGGTTCTCAAACCAGAGCTGATCCGTGACGGGTTGACCATTTCTTAGCTGAGTCGCGACGGCGTCAAAAGCCTGGGCAAAAGTCTGGCCAGACGCCTTGTCTTTGAACATATAAGGAACAGAATTGAAATTGACGCTGGCCGGCAAATGGCGGCCGAAGCGACCGACGTAGCCCACTTCGAAGATCAACTGCCCAGGCAAGCTCCTTTGAATTGTGAAGTCGATCATGTGGCTGCGACCGACTTGAAATTGAGGATCGTTCTGGAAGCTCAAGATTTCGCTAAAGCCCTGATCCGGTACGATGGGCGATTGAAGGGCACCTAGCGCCGGTGGAGTTGGAATCTGGCCATCTAGCCCAACGCGGAAAATCGAACCGCCTGGGGAGGTATCGGCACCGCAATTTGTGCCCGGAGTACCAGAAGCAGTGCAGTTGGGAGATTTGAGGTTAATCGTCTGGGCAAAGCCGACGCCGAGCATCGGAATGATGACGCTCTGGACGGTGTTGACGCGGTCGTAGGCGATACCATAACCACCGCGAATGACGCTTTTGCGGTTGCCGAAAAGGCGGCTCATGAAACCCTCGCGGAAGCTCGGGTTCCAAGCAGCTGATATGCGGGGAGCCCAGTCACCGAAATCGACACTGAAGACATCGGATCTCCTGGTCTTGCCGATGGGAAGGTAAGAAAGCGTGGGATTGAAAACATCACCGTTCTCAGCAGCTTCTTGCTTGGCGGCGATATAATCGAAAGCGTTGATAATCTGGTCCCCAGCATCATGGTTGGCGATAAGCGTCTGCTGTCTTTGCGCTTCGTGAGGAGTAGTTTGCCAGCCATAAGCGAGACCGTAGGTCAGAGTGAACGATGGAGAGAGACGCCAAGTGTCTTGAGCAAAGAAGTTGTAAGAGCGCAGAGTAGTTTTCGCTATAAGAGTGGTGCCGAGGGGCTTGGGCTGAAGATTGCCGTCGCGCACGGCAAGAATGCCGACGTTGTTGATCAAACCCAGCGAGGCGGCATATAGGCGGTCCCAGCGCTGGCCTTCACCGCTGAGAATGCAATTTGTGAGCACCGCCGGAATCGCAGGGTTGCCGTTTGCGGCGGGGACCGCCGGAGCACAGGTAGCGGGCCGGTTTGCGCCGGGAATGCTCAAGGTCCCGGTAACATCTGCGTCGAGCGTGGCGACGAGCGAATTGAGGGAGCCGATGACCTTGTCGTCGCGGTCGTGAATGGTGGGAAGCCAGCGGATATCGGCGCCGGCGACGATGGTGTGTTTTCCTTTGATCCAGCTCAAGGTGTCCACATATTGCTTGTTGCTGTCGTAGATGGCCTGGTGACGCGCGCGCTGGGTGTCAACGTCGATGACGGTGTCGATAAGACCGGTCTGTCCCAAGCCAGGGGCCAAAGCAATCGGGCCAAGAGCGGAGTCTGTACCCGGAAGAGCCAATTGTTCAGAAGAAGTGCTGGGGCGGATCACCACGAAATCCTGACGGCTACGAATCCAGCCAGCACGGAAACTGTTCGTCATATGGTCGTTAACCTGCCAATCAAGTCCTGCGGTGAAGCCATCGCCGCGAAGATTGGAGTCACTGGTATTGACTGGCGTGGCACCACGCAAGTCAATTTGCCCCGCGGCAGAACCGCTGGCGTTTGGAGTCAGATTTCGGTGGTACATGTAGCGGCCAAAGAATTTAATCTTGTCGGTGAAATTGTGGTCGAGCCTGAAGTTGACATTGTCATCCTTCAAGGGCTCGGGGACACTCACCAAAAGACCAATCGTATTGGCGCCATCTCCGAGATTCGGATCGTTTCCAGGAGGCATCAGTTCCCAGAGCGTCTGAATCGTAGGGCTAATACCAATTCCGCGGGGATCACAAGCGAGGTTTAGAGGCTGCCCCGTCTGATCGGCGCCGCAGTTGGCAGCAGTCTTTAGATCGAACGTTTGCAGGTTTCCACCCTTGCACACTTGGCTCCCGTCCGGTTGTTGCTGGAATCCCTGGGCGCAGTCCTGGAATTGAAGCTTACCCTGCTTGAGGGGATCGGTGGGAACGATGCGGGTTACCTGAGCGGATTGTGGAAAACGGCGAATTTCGTAATTGCCGAAAAAGAAGGTCTTGTTTTTCCAGATCGGACCGCCGAGCGTGAAACCGGCGCGGTTATCGTGATCCGAAGGTTTCTTCGTGAAAGGCTTACCATTTCCATCAGGAGTGTGGTTCAAGTCCCAAGTATTCGCATTTAGAGCAGAGTTCTGATGATACCAATATCCCGAACCATGGAAAGTGTTCGTCCCGCTCTTGCTAATGACGTTGATCTGGCCGCCCGAGGCACGTCCAAAACTGGCGTTATTGTTCGTTACGCCAACACGGAATTCGTCGGTAGCTTCGACACCGATGGGGACGATAGGAACCTGATTGCCGCCACCGGCGATGACGTTGTCGGTGATATCAATTCCGTCGAGATTGAATGCGTTCTGATCGCTGCGCGCACCGGCAACTGTGCCGCCCGAGTCACCGTAGCCACCGCCGTTGGTAGTTTCATAGGGCGTGGAGCCAGGCTGGAGGGTGAGGAGCTCGCGGGTGTCGCGTTGAAGCGTGGGAAGGTGAGTGAGGGTCTGACCGCTGACGACGCCACCCACGACAGCATCGGTGGTCTGTAATTCGGCTTGCGCCCCGGCTGAGACTTCCACAATTTCGTTACCAGAGCGAATCTCCATCTTGACATCGACGGTGTAACTCTTGTTCACGTCCACGGCAAGATTGGCCACCACGAAAGTGGCAAAGCCTGCTTTCGTAATCGTCACTTTGTAGGTGCCCGGAGTAACTCCGGGAAACGTGAACTGGCCGGCTGAATTTGTCTCCATTTCCTTGGTTTCATTCGTTGCCATGCTGATGAGCTGGGCTTTGGCATTCGGAACCACTGCACCGGCTGGATCTGTGACGGTACCCAGGACGAGACCCGTGTTGGCGGTCTGCGCCGATACCGGGACCGAAGAGAGTGATACCACCACTAAGACAAATCCGATTGCAAACCTTGCGGAAAATTTCATACTACCTCCCACCACCGAATCAGTTGACGAGCAAGGGCGGAATTCCGGCGGGATCGAAGATTGGCCACGGAGTTCAAACTAGAGGTACGAGCCGTAACGAACTTGCGTTGAGCGTTCAGCAAGTTCGCGCTCGGGAAGCACACCAAGATTGAACAGATAAATCGACGGGCGGCCGGTGAGAATTGGTAATAATCAAGCTCTCGGAGGCCCCACTCCTGCAAACTGTGCGTCTGCAATACACCGGCAGTCGGAGAGGTGTCAATAACAAATTTGGCGGAACCAAAAAATAGCAACGTTTGTTAGCAGGGCCATATTCGCGCAAAGATAGTCAAAACAGCACGTCAATCGGCAAATGTCTCTAAGGACACGAGTTGCGGCAACATTCCAAGACTAAGGAACCGGAGGAGATTGAAACAAGCCTTTCGGCAAGAATGGGCGTGACTTCCTTCTTGCCACCTCCTTCTTCGAACTTTACCTGGAAAGTACGAGAAGAACGAAGGAGCCTGGCTTCATCTTGCCACGGCGTTCGCCGGGAGCCGGCGGATCGAAGTCGGCCGCCGAGAGAAAGATGTTGTGGGTCCTGAGGTCGAGACCCATGGTGCGGGCGGACTTCTTTGTGGGGACATTCTCAACGACGGTGTATTTGTCCGGCGAATCCTCGTGGATGACGGTGAGGTTGCCGTCGCCGCAGGAAGCGAACGCATAACCGGTCGAGGGATCGAAGGCGGCGGCATCCGGGCCATCGCAGATGGCGGGCGTGTCGACGACCTTGCCGGTATCAGGGTTCACTACGGCCATCACTTTTTCGTCGCAGACGGAAAACAGGCGTCGATTGCTGAGGTCCATGGCGAGACCGGAAGGCGATTTGCAAGGCGCGAGCGGCCAGTGGTGGAGTTCCTTGAGGCTCTGCGCATCGAGATGATGGAGCTCGGACGTATCCTCGTTGTTCACATAGACATTGCCCTTGCCGTCGGCCACTGCGAATTCCGGTTTTCCACGCAGATCTATCGTGCCAGCCACGGCACCATCCGCGGCGTTGATCGCGGTGGCGTTCTTGCCGCGGCCGTTGAAGGTGAAGACCCGCTTGGTGACGGAATCGTAGATGACGGCGTCGGGATTCGCACCTGTCTTGACGGTTCCGAGGGACTTGAGTGTCTTGAGGTCGAAGATGGTTACATCGTTCGAACGGCCGTTGCTGGTGAAGCCGCGGCCAAGGTCGGAAGCGACAGCGATGCCATGGACGCCTTGGGTGTCGGGGATGTCGCCAACAACGGCGTAGGTGTCTGCATCGAGAACGACAACGTGCGTGCCACGCGAAATGTAGATGCGGCGGGCGTCACTGTCCACGTAGAGGTAGTCCCAGCCTCCCTCGCCGCCGAGTGGGACAGTCTTGATGACGTGATAGCCGGAACTGGCGGGCGCCCGCGCGGCCGCGCGCGAAGATGATACGGCACAAAAGATGGCCGCAACTGAGAGCGAGCCGACGATTGCAAGAAGCGCGAAACTTTTACGCATGATGTTTTCTCTCTCTGGCTTGAAAGCCGTTGTCTTGAGACTGAACCCCAGCATTACCTATAGAGCGGCGAAGATAAATACAGCATAAATCCCGGCTCCTTGGAAATATCCTTTGGCGCGCGATCTCTCCGTCACCCCGGCTAGTTCTTCGATTTGTGCTGTTCGAACCAGCCCGCAATATACAGCATTTTGGCGATGTGGTGGCTGGGGCGGCGGCTGATGCCGTGGGGCTCTTCGGGAACTCGGACAAGGACAGTATCCACGTTAAGGAGTTTGAGCGCTTCGTAGAACTGCTCGGCCTCGGAAATGGGAGTCCGATAGTCGGCTTCGCCGGTCATGACTAATGTGGGCGTTTTGACTTTGGCGACGAGATTGGTGAGAGAGCGCTGCATGTAATTGTCGGTGTTGTCCCAGGGAAGACCGGGGAACCAGTATTTGGTAATGAAGGGAATGTCAGAGGTGAGAGCGAAACTATACCAATTGATGACGGGATAGAGCGAAGCCGCGGCGCGGAAACGATCGGTGTGCTCGATGGTCCAGCAGGTGAGAACGCCACCACCGCTGCCGCCGGTGACAAAGAGATTGTTCGTGTCGATGTAGCCCTTGGCGATAACGGCGTCGACGCCGCTGTTCAGATCGAAAAAATCGTCGCCCGGATAGGCATGGTGAATGAGGTTGGAAAATTCTTCGCCGTAGCTGGTGCTGCCGCGCGGATTGGTGTAGAGAACGACGTAGCCGCGGGAAGCCAGCACTTGTTTTTCAAGGTCAAAACGGTCGCCATAGTCGGCGAAAGGACCGCCGTGAATCTCCAAAACAAGGGGATACTTTTTGGAAGGATCGAAATCCGGAGGGTGCACGATCCAACCCTGAATCTTGCGATTGTCCTTTGACGATTCGAACGAGATCTCTTCGACGTGACCGGGTTTTTTCTGCGTGAGGAGTTCTTCATTGAGAGAAGTCAGGACTTTCATAGCGCCGTTGTTGAGGATGGCGACATCGCCGGGATTGTCCGGACGCCCGTAAGTGAGGGCGATCATGCCCGTACGGGCGAGGGAGAAGGTGCCGCTGCCGCCGGCGCCGGTTGTGGCAGCGAGGTGATCGGCAATTTTCTTGAAGGTTCCGTCGACGAGATAGAAGCCAACTTTGGAATCGCCTTGATCGTCGTAGTGGAAGTAGATGCCGGAGCTGTCGGGAGCCCATTGCGGGTCCTGGACGTCGCGATCGAGCTTATCGGAGAGGGAGTGCGAGCCGGTGCCATCGCGGTTCATCAGATAGAGCTTTGTGGTCTGATGACCTTGATAGCGATCGTCAAAGCCCGTGTAAGCGATGAATCTTCCGTTGGGAGAAACGGCGGGTGCATTATCCGGTCCTTTGCGATTGGTGAGCGGGCGCAAGGAACCGTCGGAGACATTGAATTCGTAGACTTCATCATCGAGGTATTCGTGATCGGATTCGGGATGGCGATTGACGCAAACGATCAGATACTTGCCATCGGAAGTCCAAGAGGCACGCGAGGGACCGAATTCATTGCCGCCGTTGGGAAAATCGCCATTCGTGACTTGCCGCGGTGCGCCGCCTTCTGCGTTGACGACAAAAACCTGCATGTAGCCGGATTTTAGATAGCCTGTGCCATTGAAACGGTAGACCAAACGATCGTAGACCGTGGGAGAATCGGCCCACTTTGCGCCGGAAGGCGGGCCGGGCAGATCGGCGATATGTGGACCTTTGCCCAAAACGAGAGAGGAGAAGGAGAGCATTTTCCCATCGGGGGACCATGCGATGGCATCGGGGACCTGCTCGAGATTGGTGATGCGCGCGGTCTGGCCGGTGTCCATCCAACGCACGTAGAGTTGCTGTTTGCCGTCGGCATCGGAGAGGTATGCCAGGCGCGTGCCGTCCGGCGACCAGCGCGGAGAAGCATCGCTGCGGTTGCCGGTGGTTAGCGGGCGATGCTCGGTTCCATCTGTATTGATGATCCAGAGATTTGAGTAGCGCTTGTCGGTCATGGGATCGGCGAAGCGGCGCACGTAGGCGATTTTCTTTCCATCGGGAGAGATCTGCGGGTCTGTCGGAAGCTGCAGTTGGAACTCGTCCATGGCGGTGAGTTTGTGAGAAGCATCCTGCGCCCAGAGAACGGAGCTTGAAGCAATTGTCAGAATTGCAGCCACAAGGGCGGCAATCAAGCGCGCCATAGGTGTCATGAGAAGGAGCCTCCTCGCGGGGGGAGTTAACAACGTGAATGCGGCTATGTCAAGGTCATGGGAACAGAGAAATGAGGTGTAACTGGAGCGCTTGGTTGACACTCTTGCGTGCGCTTGCTTGACTAACTTGTGTCGTTGATCGACCGTGCCTGCCTGCGCGGATCCCCGGTACCTCAACGGTAGAGCATTCGGCTGTTAACAAAGAACTTCAAATCACTTAACTCGTTTCTCGGGCGTCAGTTAAACAGCTTCGGGACCATCCCCCAATACCCCTTTCTTGTCCCCCAATGTCCGCAGCCATTGGCTACTTCCGTTGGTACCACGCGACAACAATTCGAATCCTGTCCGAGAGGATCGAGGTCCCGAGAATCTGGTGATCTGGCGGAAACTCTACGAGGGGTGACTAGTGCGATCGGATTGCTGCCGAGCGGCTGGTCATCCGGGAACGGCTCGCAACTTCGGTGGATTCGATCTGTGGACGAACGGCACTCCGCGCATGATCATCCCTTCCCGGAAGCGTTACCAGCAAAGTATTTGTCAGGCCCCCGGAATAGCCTCGGATAGGACAGCTGCCGTTACCTCCCTCCTGAGGATTTAACAGGCGTCGCGCTTTAAGTAGAGATGGAGCGGCTACTGTAACGGCAATTGCAATTCCTGTTTGCGTTCATGAAGGCTTAAAGTTTTGCCGTTCCACAGCACGTCGCCGAAAACACCGGCCGGCAAAGTAATGATTGCTTTCACCCGGGGACCCTCAACCGTGTATTCGGCTTCTATCATTCCTTTCGGACTCGGGACCACAGCCGAAAGATGTTTGAGTGTTCCCAGATGAGGAGCAACTGTGACCGTCGCGAAGCCAGCCGTTTTTGGACGAATGCCCGCCACGATGGTCAGGAAATCATAGTTCGGATGCGCGCTCCAGGCATGGGAGTCTGAGCGAGTGGGTTCTGGCTGCTCAGCCCAAGTTGTCAAGCCCAGTGAGACCATCTCCCGCCATGGCCCGAGCAATTGCACGTATTGGTTTCCCATTCCCACATGGTCAATCGCCCGTGCCAGATAGAACCGAAAGTAATAAGTGGCTTTGGTGAGCAGCGGTACAGGTCCGCTTGCCACGTAACCAACATCGCTAACCGAAAGAATTTTCGTAAGCACATCCTTTTGCTGTTCGTTCGGAATCACGTCGAGCCAAACGCCGAGAATGTTCGCCTGCTGGCTGTAGTGCTTTTGTGCGGGCGTGTCGGCCAGCAAACCGTATTGCCGATTCCAGCAGAGCTTGTACACTCCCTGCGAGGCGTGCTCCGCAGCGCCGCGATACATCTCCGCCCTGATCTTGTCGCCCAATAAGAATTCCAGTTCCGCCGCATAACGCAACGCCTCGATAAATTGCAACGTGATAGCAGAAGATCCGCCATCATCATCCTGCGGCGGCACGCCAAAATCAAAGTCTGTGCCCCAATCTAGAAAGGGCCACCAGGGAATGTTCCTCAGAAGTCCGTCTGCCCGCTGGCGCTGTAGAAACCAATCCAGAACCGACCTTGTCCCGGAGAGCTGAGCGCGGACAAAGTCTGGATCAGCGCGATACATCCAGAAATCGTGTACCATGCCGACCCACAGCAGCGAGAAAGTCGGGATGATTTGCCTCACGGCCGATGGGTACCGACTGCGAGTGAGACCCTCGGGAATGCGGGAATCATTGAACGCCTGAATCGCCTGGCGCGCCAGCCGGTCATCACCGCCCACGGTATAAGAAATCAATGCTTGGATTCGAGTGTCCCCTGCGTACTGCATTCGCTCATAGTAGGGCGTGTCCATATAAGTATCGTGTGCGTCCAGGCGGGCGGTCCGCCAACCGATCTCCCAAATCGGATTCAAGGAATTGTCGTTTGACTCGAAGCTTCCGCGTTGTTCAAACGGATACGCGGTAAACCATGTCCGAAGTTTCTCAACCTCCAGGGCTTGATCGGCAGTCTCGATATCGAGTTGCAGATAACGCCACGTTTTCCAACCCAGTGGCATGAATGTGCGGTTCCACGCGCCGTCCGGAAGGAATTCGTCAAAAATACCCTGGATATGCTTGCCAACGATATCGTTTCGGTTGCGCTTCTCGCCTTTGTCGTCGATCAGGGCTTCAGCGTAAGTGAGGCGAACGGTCGATCCGTGGCCCCCACTCACGGTCAGTTCGGGATAGGCAGTCGTCAGATGCGAGTTATCGATCAAGACTGTCGCCTTGGAATGCCCCAGGACGGTAAATGCCCTCTCTGGAAAACCGGCTGAGGTGTCCGCCCCTGTGGACCTGACAACGTGTCCCGCAGAAGTCAATGTCATCTGCATGGGAGGCAGCGGATCCGGCACAAGTTGCCAGTTATCGTTCTGCACTACTGCGCCCAGCGGAGTGGCGTGCCCGATCGGTTGCGCCTTTTTCCAGTGGCCGCTAGTGCCGGAATCAGCGCCATTCCACTCCCAGTTAAACACGTTTCCATCGATGCGCTCGGCTGGTTCGGCAACATAGTATTGCCTGCGGACCGTCTCCGGAGTGGGCAGTATTCGAACGCCCTTCTCTTCTTCCACCTCCCAGGTTGCGTTCGTGTCGGCTATCCGTTCTGCTTCGCCGGATCCGTAAAGAAGAAATCCCGTGCGATCGCTGATCTGTGCCAGCGGAGTAAGCACGCCAAAATTCCAGATTGCGACGGCCAAGACGTTTCTCCCCGGATGTAAGAACGGCGCTAGGTCATAAGTTTCATATCTCCAATGACCTAAATCGCTCCGCGATGGGCCGAAGCCCACGCGTTGCTGATTCACATAAAACAGGAATTGATTGTCCGCGGTGACGTGCACGACGAAGTGCTCCGGCTGTTGTGCAACCTCAACCGACTTCCGAAAGTGCAGTACGGTTTGGTCGCGTTGCGGGCTATCTGAGGAGGTGATCCATTGGGCGCTCCACATTTGCTTCGCAACTTCAGTGGGAAGTTGCGCCCCCGCACATCCTGGGTTGAAAGCCCCGAATATCGCAATAACGAGCAGGTGCACTATGCCTCGAGTTCGCATCAGATTCCCCTCTTGCAACGAGTAAATCGAATTCTTGCGACTCTTTCAACTCCGATAGAACTCTATAGGAAATGGGTTCGTGGTATGGCAAGTCCAATTGGGGACACTCGCAGACGATATTCCGGACCAACTACTCGCTCATCTTACTCGTCGTGTTTTGACTGAACACTACGCCCGTTTCTTCGTTCTTCGCCTCGACTTTGGCGTTGGCTACAACCGCACCCGATGCATCTGTTACGGCTCCGGTGACCCATGACGTGCTGACTTGCGCTGAAACGAAAGGAACACTCAAAAGTACCAAGACCAGAATTAGGACAGCGTGCTTTCTTGTCATGGAACACCCCCGTCCATTACTCGCAGAATGCCGAGAGTCCAACTAGGCGTGAGCGATCGGCGACCGGACCTGACAAACTGCGAAGTTCCTGGCCTATTTACTCTGCAAATTCGATTTAGTCAACATCCAGATTCAGTCCAGATTCAGTCCATGTCAAAGCTCTTTAGAAACGTCTTTCAGGCTACTCGCTTCGTTTCGCGGGTTTGAGGGTCCACGCCTGCAGACGCGCCAGTTCCATAAGATGTTCGGAATGGAATCCCGGCGGGAAGATCGGCCACAACCAGATCTCCGGTGAGTCAATAGCGACGTACTTTTCGGTGGCTAGCCGCGCGGGCGCGATCGTCACTTTTTCCGGAAGCGCGCTGCCATTCGTGGCCTTGCTCGCGATCTTCGCCATGGCGACGAGAAAGGCCTCGGGCGCTACGGGTTTACTACCCAACCAGACCGCGTTGGGGATTTGGTGGTTGAGCTGAATGAAACTGTGAAGGTCATACAAGCTGCGCTCGAACTGCGACCAAGGCACTTCGACCGACTCGGTCAGCCGCGGCGAGGGCAGGCTCGGTCCATAAACGGTAAAGGGAAGAGCCACGGTGGTGTCCGCGCCCGGCTGAGCGGCCATCCGCTCGGCAACGAGCGTCATGACTTCGGCGGGTGAGAGCGTGTATTCCTCGCGAACTTGGAAGTTGACCTCCGATTCCACTTGGCGCTCGATTTCGGCGAGTTCGCTCGCGCTGAACCTGTGTCCGCGAGCGCCGTCCGGGTACAGGCGCGTCGCCTGCGGCCCAGTGATGAACTGTACCTGAGGAAATGACTTCATGTAGCGCATGAGTTGTTCAAAGTAACTGAACGCGCGCTCACGCGAATCCGGAGGCCGTAGGGGATAGCTTTGCCATTGGTCGCGCGGCGGATTGGCGCCGCGGGCAAAGTTCATGTCCCAGAACTGGCTATGGATG
>Ga0066710_100000045_pt1 | contig 44957 bp, 74 predicted proteins | sample GraSoiAngelo_159_FD_79666 | JGI IMG/M metagenome (GOLD analysis project Ga0066710, IMG submission 79666) | Grasslands soil microbial communities from the Angelo Coastal Reserve, California, USA - 14_1009_16_40cm | ecosystem: Environmental > Terrestrial > Soil > Grasslands | place: USA... | reverse complement strand
TATGTTTGAGAGAGATGACGCATTTTACAGACAATTGGAGAAGAAATGAGATATGTAACATTTCATATTCAAAAAGATAAGAGAATTACATTGGGAACTTGTGTTCATAAATACTTAGATTGCCCATCTCTTAAGGATAAAAAGCCAGTAGAAATATCTGGTGAGATAGTCCAGATGATACCTAAGTGTGGTTTCTGTTATCAGAGAATACCAGAGAGTGACGAATGAGTAAGAAGTATTCATATCAAATTGTAAGAGAAAATCAATATAGGATGAAATTGGCTGAGGTGAGAGAAGAAATAATTAGAGAATTCTCATCTACTATAAATAAATTTTCTATTGAGAATGACTCAAATACCCCAGACCTTATGCTAGCTGAGTATTTATATGATTGCTTATTAGCGGCTAATATTTTAATTTGCGGTCGTTCTATGTGGTATAATCCAGAAGGGAAAGGTATATTAGATGAACGGAACAGTCAAAACAGTTGAATCAAAAAAGAAATATGGATTTATCAGAGCCGAAGATGGAAAAGATTATTTTTTCCATGAAGATGACTTTCTAGGATTCTGGCAAGATTTAGTAGTGGACTACCAGAATGGGTCATCAATAATTAGAGTAGAATTTGTAGCAGATAATACACCAAAAGGATTACGAGCGTCTAGTGTAAACAGGTTAGATTGGCCTAATCAAGCTAACGGATAATGGCCCATTATATTGATTTGAATAAAAGAAGGAACTATAATCGTATTTGGCTACTACGGTATAGAACAAGATGGAGATTAAATAACTGTTGTGCTTATTGTGGCATACCATGTTATCCATTTAAGACTTGTAAGAAACATCGTAAGAAATATTTAGGGTATAGTAAACAATATAGAATGAGAAAGAAAGATAAACTAGCGACCTCCAAATGAGATATCATAGTTACTTGGCACATACGTAGGAGATTGGAATCTACCAGGCTCATATGTTTGTGTTCCCATACCAACACTAGATAAGCCTCCAACGAGAGCGGCTAATTCTGGACTATCCTTGGAGGCTTGTATAATATCCGTAACCATCATAGGCATTACTCTCTGAACTAATTCATCTCCTAGATTGAATGGTTTATCAGATGAGGCATTCATCATATCATAAGCTAGTCTCGCAGTTGGATGCAACTTATTAGCTGCAAATTCTTGAGCCGTAGAAAGTCTAGTTCTTGGCTTATAGCCCTGACCAAATTGACTAGTTTTGCTAGTGGTAGAACTAGTAAATCCACCACCTAACTCATTAGGTCTCATTCTACTACTTAGAACAAGATATTGTTGAAATCCAGCGCCTGGGTCAATTCTTGTATTACCAATCTTAATCTTACCAAAATCAGCGTTATTTGAATCTTTATTTACAGTAGCTCCAGCCAATTCAGCCAGTCCAGCTAATGCCCACCAATTAACAGTAGACCGTGCAAGACCTTTGATGTACTCTTGTCTTACCATTGGTGATGCTTGTATATAAGTAGACGGATTAAGAAATTTTATACGGCTAGCAATAAGACGCGGGCTAAATAAAGCGTTAGTTAATAATTTAGAACTCTGTTCAAGATTGATATTCTTCTTACCAACGCCAATATTTAGTTCACCACGACCAGTAGCATTATTAATGAAGCTAGCAATCTCTTTGCCAAGAACCAGATTAGTCTCTGGATTCTCTCCTATATCTTTAGCTTGTCCAACTAACTTCTCAAGAGTATTCTTGCGTAAGTCATTTAAGAATGCCGTATATGCTCTATTGCTAGCACGAACGGCTTGTCCATATACTGGTATCCTCTCAGCTAGTCCAGAAGCAATACTCTCTTCTCTACTTGTCAAATGCCTCAAGTCAGTTGTCTTAAGTCCAACTTCTTCAGCGTAAGATGGTTTTTCTCTATAATTAAGTGTATTACCTTGCTTGTCTAGCACAGGTTCATATCTAGGTTTGAAATACTTGCTATTACTTATATCAGCTTGCATTGCATCATAAGCCGCTGTTGACCCATATGCTTTAGCAGCTTTAGTCCACGCTTTAAGCCAGTTTCCAGTCCATGCCATAGGACTAGCTTGTCTGAAAGCGGCTGATGTCATAAATGGTAAATCCATTGACATTAAACCACGTGGTAGATTATATAATTCAGATGCTAACGATGCCTTCTGCAATTCTGGTGCTTTACGTTCTGTAATAGGAATACTCGGGTCTAGTTCATCTGATGATAACATTCTAGTTGGTCCTTTAGGTGGAACTTCTCCGCCACCATCTTGACCATCGCTAGGAGCAACTTCTTGTTCACCAAATTCAGAAGCTAATCTTGGTTGTTCAGTTCCAGTAGTTCTTTCATCAAGAGATGATTGTAGTTGTTCAGCTAGTGGCTTCTTAGATAACTCTTCAGCAGTAGCTCTTGCTTGTTCGCCACCTTTATAACCAGGTATTTCAGGTGCTCTCTCAAGACCTTGCAAATCAGCCACATTAAATGGCTGCTTTCTTTCAGGTGACACTTCTGGTGGAGTAATAACTTTACCAGTCTTATCTAATACTTCTCCAGTATCTAAATTAGTAAATGTGCCATCCTGATTTGCCTTAATTCTAGGTTTTACTGGTGGTTGTTGTTCTGTTGGTGAAACTTCGTCAATAGCTGATTTCTGTGCTAATTCAGTAGAAGTTTTATGAACAACTTCATCAGCATGTTTAGTCAATTCAGCTAGATGCTGTGCAGTTAAATCAGCTAATTGTGGCTCTACTTCTGGAACTGGACTAATACTTCTTATTCTACCGCCTCTAACTGGTGGAACGTGAAACATTCCAGCACCACCACCAGCCATTTCAGCAGCGCCAAATAATTGCTCACTTGGTGTTTTTCCAGTAGCAACTTGATATGCTCCATGAGCGGCTATAGGTAATGATAATGCTCTAGTTAACATGCTAGCACCTGGAATACCACGAACAGCACCACCAGATGCAGCCATAGTAGCTAGACTTAACGGAGATGTAAGAGAGCTTGCAACATTAGATAAACCTTCTGTTGCACCACCAAGAAATCCTTTAATTCGTGGCATCCAATAAGAATCTGAATCAGCTAATGTAGGAGTGGTAATAGATTCAGAAGCTCGTCTACCATATGGAGTTACATCTAATAATGGTTTATTAGCAAATTCATAGCCGCTCTTGACAGATTCAGGAATATAGCTTGAGATAGAATCTAAAAAGCCTGGACTAGCTTTTGAAGCTGATGTTGGTGATGTTGGTTCTTCAGGAGCAAACAAGTCTTCTGGTTGTTCAGAAGAGAATAAATCGTCTGGCTGCTTTTGAGATTGCGGCATTATGGTGTAATTTTTCCATTAGTAATACAAAAATGGGTTTTACACATCGATGGATTAGTAGTTCTTTGAATAGAAGGAGTTAATGTTAAAGTATCAAAATTAAAGTCACTTTGGATATACCATCGATTTCCGTGACCCTTTTCACATGGAATCAAACATTTATCTCCACATCCACATGGGCAATCAATTTCCAATGCTGCATGTTCATTAATTGGAATTGGTTCTCCAGTTTCACTATTAGTGATACCAGCTCCACCAGAGGAAATCCATCTTGGATTTAGCTCAGCTAATCTCATTTTACTTCACCACATGATATTTATCTTTATTCAATCTCGCTACATCACCTATTGGAATAGTCGCAACTACTTTACCGCTAGCATCAGCAATTTTTACTCTACCAGCTTCAGGTGCTGCTGGCGTAGTAGATTTTGGCTTAGTAGGTTGAGTTGGAGCAGCACCCATGTACTTAATTATCTCATCATAAACTGCTTTATCTGGTCCACGGCTGAAATATCCAGTAGCTGGTGGAGTTATTTCTACCATACCAGTGTTTGGGTCGGTATTAATATAACGAGACCATTCAGGATGCTCTTGCTTAGCTTTATTAGCTTTTAATTGCAATCCAACTTTCTGTTGTGTTGGTAATTGGCTAGTAGCACCTGCTCCACCAGGAACTACTTCTTTAGTTTCTCTTGCTTCTCCACCTCTAGCACCAATCTGCTCTAATGCTTGTTCACCTTTGGTGCCTTGAATTTCCTTCTGGATTTCTCCTTGTTTACCAATTTGTTCCATTCTCTTTTGGCCTGTTAAGTTAATTCGTTCTTCGTCACTTAACATGCCAGATTCAATACCAGTATCAGTAGCTTCACCAGTTTGTGGATTGATAATTACAACATTACCACCTTTAGGTGCATAAATCTTACCATCTGGATTATGAGCTTTCCAATCAGCTAGTTTCTGTTTAGACTTATTAATATCAATACGTTCTTGTCCTTGTTCTAATCTTGTTCTACCTTGAGCACCAAGTCTAGCTTCACGCTCTGGAATTATACCAGCAGTAGCATATCTTTGAGCTTGTAATGCTCTATCAGTATTAAATTGTCGTTCAAGTTGAGCAGCCTGTTGTGTTACTTTAGCTCTATTAGCCCAATCTCCAAGCTCTTGCTCATATGGCTGTTGTAATATTTTATTAGTTTCTTCTAATCCATAAGGTTGCCAATTACCCTTTTTCACAGTTCGACTGACATTACCATATTTATCAGTACTTTCACTTACTTGGTCTGGCTGCTGTGCATTTGCGAATGACAACGCACCAGTACCAATCATTCTCATAATACTAGGACGATGTCTTTCTGGCATAGTATCTAGCATATTTCTAAACCTATCCATAGCTGGAGTTGGCTCATTTGAATATCCAGCAAATGGTGGTGTATAATATGGAAATCTTGGTTCAACTTGTGATTGTGGTTCGTCAGTAGGTTGTGGTCTATTTATAACGCCTTGACTTGGATTTTGAGCGTTCTGACCACCAAAAATGTTTTGCATTCGGAAATAGTCCAAAATGTTAGGCATTATCAGAACCCTGGAAGAGAAGTGCTATAATTTGGTACTGTTTGACGCGATGGTAACAATGGCTTATTTTGTTGACCATTACCATAGGCATTCATAGCAATAGGTAATGCAACTTGACCAACTTGACCTAATGCACCACCTAATTTACCCCAGAAACCCCTTTTCTTTTCTGGTTGTGCAATAGGAACGACTCCACCACCACCACCTCCACCACCCATAGAGGCTAATCCATGTAATCCAGCTAATTTACCTTGTTGAACCATTTGTGCAATATTAGCTTCAGCTCCAGTAGCAGCATCGCTAATTCCTTGTCCTTGTTCACGAGCCATTCTAGCTTCTAATGTACTAAATCCAGGTGAGTAACCACCTTGTAATGAACGCTGTCTATTTACTTCTCTCTGAGCATTAGAATATACAGCGCGAACTGGTGACAAAGCTCTAGCGCGAATGTTAGCTAAATCCTCAGGACTAAATCCACCAGTTTTAGAAAATTCTGAGAATCCAGCAGCGGCTTGTGGATTAAATCCTCCACCTCCACCACCGCCACCTCCGCCTGATGCAGCTTGTTGAGCAGCTTGCGCTTTCTCAGCAGCAGCTTTCTCTCTCTTATTTTTAATAGCACCGTATATTGCACTACCGGCACTAAGAGCTAACGGGATTGCGGCTGGCATTTCTAACCCCTAAATTTGATGACGAAATGTTCACCAGGTAGCTTCTCAGCTTCTAAATGATTTAATAATTTTATAGTTTCTTCATCTACAGCTGATGTAATAACTGAATTAACTCCAACTTCATTAGCCATTTGTCTTATGCCAACTAGTAATCTTTTAACAACCACTGGATTGCCACGATGTTTTTCAGAAATCCAAACACATTCAGCATGATAATATGGCATTAGGCACCAAGTGCCAACTATTACATCATCTCTCTCTACAACCATTACATTTGTAAGAATTTCATCAAAATGTTTATAAGCTAGGCCAGGTTCTGTTCCTTCTAGCTTATGCCACTCTTCAACTGGTAATATCCTAGTTTTATACATTTTATTCAATATTCAATATTGGTTTTAATACAAGCAAATCTTCTGCTGAAATTTCTATGCTTCCGAGAGATTCAAGTGTTAAATTAGTTTCAATACTAACCTCAACACTAGCTAATTCATTTATGCGTTTAACAAATTCTTCTATGTTGTTTGGCAATACTTCTACTACTTGTGAACCCATCCCTTTTTGTTTTTCTTGTAATGTAGTATCACGTTCTATACCTAGCTCCTTAATAAATAAGTTTCGTTGTGTATTGAAGATTTCAATTTCTTTCTTCACATTTGATAACAATTTCATTAAGTTATAAGAAGTCTTTATAGGTAAACGTAAAGTTGATAACTTAGTTAATGCTGGTTCTGCCGCTATCAATTCACCTAGAATCATAAATTAAGCAATCTGAGTAATTGAACCTTCAGCATTGTAAGTTACAGTGGTATAAACACCGGCTGCTTGTGTTCTAATAGTAATTGTAGTTGATGCTTTACATCTGATATGTAAAGGAACTCCTTCATATGGTCCAGCCCCAGTTCCATTTGTAATTGTTGTAACAAAGGCTCCTGTAAGTTGTGAAAAGCTCAATGTCAAGACACGAGCCGTATTAGTCTCATCAGTGTAAGCACACTCAACTGTGAAGCTATGAAGAGTTGATGTTGTGACATTAATATTTGCAGAAATGATAAACGAACCGTCAGCCGCACCTACTGTATATGCTGCAATAGAGGCAACAGCGGCTGTTTGTGCTGTTACGCGTCCAGTTCCATATATTGCTGGAGTACCCCAACCGGTAGTAACGATATTATTGTAAGAAGTTAGCTTACCAAATAGTTTAATTGCACTTGTTGTCTTATCAATTGAGAAAGCTAAATTTCCAGCACCATTGTTATAAATTTCCCAGTTACCATTTGCACCAGAAGTAGAAATACCAACGTAGTATCTTGTTGTGCCAGCAGTATTAAAAGTCATGTAGGAGCCGTTGGTGACTCCTGCATCTGTATTTGAATTGTTTATACTAAAAAGTGAAGCTCCAGCAAAAGAAACACTATGAGGAACAAGTGATGTTGTACCTGTTAAGTTGAATGAGAATATTGGACTTGAAAATGTTGTTCCGTTAATAGCGGTAGAAGGCGTAATACTTAATGAATCATTATTCTGAATGCCTGCTCCAATTTGCCAATTATAATGAGTGCTGTCCTGAAACAACCTAATTTGACTTGATGAACTAGTATCTCCAGTAGCTCCAATATCAATACGTTGTGCAATACCATTTGTATGAACAATTAAAGGACTGGCGACAGTCGCCAGAGTTGTTAATCCAGTAACAGTTATTCCTTTTAAGCATTGAAATAATCCAGAACCTTTAGTCCATGAAGCTACATTATATCCATCAATATTATCATATAAATCAAAATTACCAGTTGACCCAGCCGCTGACATTCCGAGATACCAGCGATTTGCCGTAGCTGTTTGGAAAGTAAAATAACAACTTCCTGTAACACCAGCGTCAGCAGCACTATTATTTAATATGAATAAATTACCAAGAGCAGCAACAGTAGTTAATTGTCCATCAATCGTTGTGAATCCATTAACTTCTAGTGTTTGACTTGGAATAGTCGTGCCTATACCGACACGATGATTTACAGGGTCAACAAAAATAGTAGAAACATCTACTATTAGACCATGTACAAGAATAAGACCGTCAGCTTTTAATGAAGCGTAGTCACTATCATCAGCTAACTTTACTTCTAGTGTTAACTCATTAGGTTTTAATGCAAGGAAATCAGTGGTGGTCCCACCAAATTGCAATATGCCAGTATCATTAATAAGGATGGAAGAGTTTTTAATTCTTTTTCCATTAGTACCATCAAATCTTGCTATTGCATTATCTGTTGACGATGTTGGCCCAATAATTCTATCATCTAAATCACTTACAGTTAGTTTTTGAAATTGAATGGTTTTTTCGATACCATAAAGTATAGTTTGATATAGTGCATTATTTTTAGTTTGGAAGCCTGAACTAGCCAGAGATATTTTCAGGGGCGAAAAATCTGGTTGCTGAGGTGGTAGCTTGAATGGCATAAATTATTGAACTGATGGGAATTCGCTAAATACTTCCTTAGCATAGAGTATAATTCGATTAATTTTGAATATTTCATTTATGACAGTTGTTTTTAACTCTAAGCTACATCTCTGAGTTTGGAAATTAGCTAGTATAGTTGGTTGTCTATCAGTAGTTGTAGACATAACAATTGACGCCAATGTTTGTGTTAGAATACTATCCAGAGATAATAATCTTGGAATTAAATTTCCAGTTCCATTTACCCTTATTCTTATTCCTGCAAAATGATTAATATTTTCTCCTTCACTAATATCAGTAAATGCCGTTTGAACTAACGGATTCGGAATCTTCACATCTAGAGTTGATGATGCTCCTGGCCATACTGTATCATTTGTTTTACCAGGTGAAATAACATATATTCCAGAGTTGCCTCTAAGAATGAATAATGGGCAAGAAGTAGATGGCCCAAATCTATTTGGTGGTGTAGCAGTTTCCACGCCACTATAAATTCCAAAATGATAATCTATAATTTCAATTGTATTTAGCGCAACACCATCACTTACTCTAACATTCACAAATCTTGATTTTCCTGATAAATCACCAACTGCATTATCTAAATGAAGAAAAGCCCAAAATGAAGTTGGGTCATTAATTGCATATGCAAATCTTGGATTAACACCAATAAATGGACCTGCTCCAAAAGTATAAGTATTCAAAACTGTTCCAGTTGTGTTATATCTAGTAACAGTAACGTCGCGCGCTGCCGTACTTTTGAAACGACAAACTAATATGGTACTATCAGAAAGGACTAGAATATCACAATTTCGATAATTTGCAACGCCAGCAACAAAATCAGTTAAAGCTACGTTACCAATTAAATCCCATCGTTTAATGGCTTTGTTATTTCCAATTTCAGAATAATACAATATAGTATCATTATTAAGTGCTGCTATAGCTGCAATAGAGCCACCAGTTACTGTATAAGTAGTACCACCAATAACTCCAGCGGATGAAACTGTATTAACGACGATGTTAGTGCCACCATTATAAAAAGCAGTATAAAACTTTTGAGAACCTTGATTAGCTCTAATTACACCAAATTCAGAAAGCGGAATTTGAGCAACTAATAAAGTTAAATCTTTTTCATATAAATTCAAGCCACTCTCACCAATATTAGATACTAAACTCCTTCCAGATACTGATAGAATATCTCCCTGTTCACCTGCTGGAAATGGATTAACAAAACTTCTAACAGTACCATTTCCTATCGATATAACTGATGCTGGTAGTCCTGAAGTATCATCTGGGACAATTATAGAACCAGCAACTAAATCTTGATTTGGCGCTACTTCAACTCTAATTCTTAATAAAGCAGGAGAAGTATCAACGTTCTTTACAAACTCAAGAAAATATTCAGTAGATGGATTAACAGGAAATTGAATTGGTTTATTGTTAGAGCCAGATACTGTAAGTGAACTTACAATAGCTGACGGAGCTGATGCAGGTCCATCATATGATGTAATGTTAGGACGATACCCAGCTCCAATATTTCCACTAAATCCCCACGCCCCAACAACTTTAGCAACACTAGGAGTAGTAAATTTATACCATACAGTATAATTTAATCCTGTTCCAGTGTCATGAACATCTTGAGTTACATCAGCGGGCAAAACACCTAAATCAATTGCTGTTAATGCAGTTAGATTAGTAGGAACAGACATTAAGCTGCTCCTAAAATGAGAGTGCTAGTATTAATAAGTTCTATACTTGTGATAGTAATATCAAATGTCCACTTACCCCATCTAATATCTTTTGGATTTAGTCCATTCTGATAATTTCCTATCAGAATTGACCCATCATGTAAGACACAATATATTTGTTGTCCAATAGAATCATTAACTAATTCTAATTTTCTAAATTGATTCCTGTCTATTGACAACCAATAATTTCTAATCTTATATGACAGTTCTGGTCTGGTGAAAGCACCATCAAATAACATAATTCCTGAGAAATCTGCAATAAGTAAAAAATCCACATTAACACCACCAGAATCTAATACAGTCCCTATTCCGTGAACAGGCGCACCAATTCCTTCATCTATGGTGAATGGCTTCCAAGTAGATGGAACATCTTGATTATCCGCATATCCGACAGTTCTAGTTTTCTTGAATAAATACAAGTTATCTCTAAATTCTTGACAATTAGTTATTGGATTACCATCTAGTGTAACAATCATTACACCATCAACTTGGTCAATTGCTTCAGGTTCTCCAGCCGCTGATGCATAAGCAACAGAAATATCTGTGAATGTAGTTGTTAAAATTAATCTTCCATGATACGTATTAAGTCCTACACCAGCCGGAATGGATGAGAAATTATCAAGAAGATGAGAAGCATCATCAAGTAAATCAATATCAAAGAATGATATATTAGATAGCGTTGTTGTAGTGTTATCATTAATTACTCCATTTGGAATGAAGAAGTATTGATAACCATCTAAGTCGCCATTATAATTAAGAATTCTCTTTGTTGCTACTATATGACGTTTTACAATGTGAGATTGTGCTGAAATTGGAATTGTGCTAAATGATACAGAGAGAGCAGCAGAATTAGTAAATTGAGCGAATGCGGCTGGAGCACTTAACCATCCAGTGTCACTCTCAAATACTACACCATATAAATGTAATCCAAAATCAGTTAATCCAGCAGCACCGTTAGCTACTGTAATAGTACCAGTTGGTGGGTCGCCAGCGGCTTTTCTAGCGACTGCGCCAGCGCCAAGGTACACGTATAAAAACTCATTTTGTAATCCTTTCTCATATCCAGATGAATCAGTAGAGAATGGAGTTATATAGGCTCTACCAGCAATTGATGCTACATTAAAATCAGTCATCGCTGATTTGACTAATATATCATTAAAGACTACTGATGGTGATATAACATGATGTAAATGCCCGCCAACCGTTAAAACTAATAATGATTGCTGAGTCTGCATCTTATATGGATGGATGCGAAGTATATTACCTAGTATTGACCCAATACTCTGATATAAATCTATACCATCTCTAGTTTGAAATCCAGATTCAGTATATTTAATATTATTTACTTCTACGAAGTGGTCTGGTGGGACAGTTTCTTGGTCGCCACGATTATAGTACCCATTGAAGTCTTCAATTGTTAATGGAGTATGGTCTCTCATTGTGGGTCATATTCTAAGTGAAGATGTTCATTAGGTCCTGTTCTATCTTCCATGACAAATTGATAGTTATTACCCAAACGACGCATAGTTATATCAATAAATTGGTTTAACTGAATATCATCAAGCTCTTTTGTTCTAATATCTAATGCCTCGTTAGTATAATGTTTACTTCCTTGCATATGTTTACTATCATTACCACTTGTAATTAATATATCTACAGATAGTTTAGCTTCATTAGCTGCATTAATGACAGCCGCAGCTATAACAAGTGACTTTGGTTTTACCGTGGGTTTGACCTTTAACTCACTCATTATGTGAATGACCTGCGCTTGTATGCGCCCATGAATGGCTTTCGGCGCGTCATAATAGACTGCTTACTCTTTACACCAATGCCAGTAACTCTATCAAGAGCCATCAAAGCAAAGCTATTCAATTCATCAGCCCTAGTTTTGTTTTCACCAATAAATTGGCTACACAATGCGGCTGTTCTATAATATAGAAAACTTCTAGCATTAATAACTCCAATTACAGTAGTTTGTGCTATCTGGTCTGGAAATATTGCTTTGATATAATCAATCACTACATCCCTAGAAGTTAAGGCACCAATAAATTTAATTCTCTGACCTTCAAAAATCCAATATTGTAGTGCCTCTGTTGGCAAATTATCTAGGGCATGTGGTAAAAATTCACGTTGATGTATTGGCACGAATGGGTCGTTACTACCAGTTAATCTCTCATACAAACCTTGGATTTCAACTAAGTCAGTAGGATAATTAGGTGCTGCCCCAGAACCAATACCATCAACTGGATTAATTGATGTTGTACCAATCGGTATAACAATAACAGGACTAGTTGTTTGGTTTGTAACTGGTATGTTATTAAGTTCAAATGATTCTTGTAGCTCATCAAATGCCATGTTTAAATATGGCAATTGAGCGACATATGTATATACAGTCTTTGCCGTATCATTCATTAATGATGCGGCTTTATCCATTACTGAAGTGGCTGTTAGTGAAGTTGTTCCCATCTACATTACCTTCTCAAATATTGGATATGGAAGGACTTCCATTAAATCACCTTCTTGTATCTCTGGAAATAATTCACTTTCAATAACCAAACTAATATAACCCCATCCGTTTGTATCATTTGTGAACGCCCTAATAAATTTGGCATCCCCTGGCAGAGCGTTATTCGCAACTCTTACGTTATTATATATTCCATGTTTGAGTATATCAATGAACGCCGACGTATGTATTTTGACTATTTTATATTTCATTGAGCAAACACCAAACCAAGTTCTTTTGCCTTAGCTGGGTCATCAATAGCTTTGCAATTTGCACAGACTGGATAAAGAGGATTCTTCAAACTACCACAAGCCTTGCAACGAACAAGCTCAACAGCTTCAATGTCTCTCAGCCATTCTTTGTTAATCATGTTTAATTCACGAGCGGCTATACGCGAATCATCAATGATAGACAATGGATTACCATTTGTTCTTGCCCACATGGCATCAGCCACTTTAACCAAGAACATAAACCAGTTACGCTGTTTACGATTAGCTTCATCTAATTCAGATTTTTTCTCTTTCTTAATTTTATCTACAGTCCACTCACCAGGAACATAGAACAATCCAGGTTGATTCTCACCCATATCACATCCATAAATACCGTTAATATAATCTTTAACTACCGAATCAGCAATTTGAATGGATGATTGTGGAATTTCTAGTAGTGGTTGATTCTCATCTAACTCTTTCCACCATGAGCTGGGACCAACTACTAGGATTGATGGTTTATCATATGAGCCTGGTTCAATATCAAACACACCAGGTTGAATTGTATGCTTCTTCTCATGAATTGCTTTCGGATAAATTGAAACTACAGTACACTTATCTAAAGGATTTACAGGAGCAGGAATTGTCCTGCGTTTCAAATCTGACATTAATGGGAACTGACCAACCACGCCCAAATTACACCTCTATTCCTAACTCATTATTCATGCTAATTCGCCTTTTTCTCATAATTTCGTGGTACAATAACAGCTTCACCATGAGCTATCGCATCACCAGTGAATGTTTCATTACCAAATAATTCAGACTGAAGTTCATCTATCTCGGCGGCTTTCTTTGCAATTAAATCATCAGTCTTAAGACCGGCATCCGGGTCTTTGTATTTTGCTAAATTACTCTTACCTTGTGCAGCATATACAGAGTCAATTATAAATTTAGCTGCTTCAAATTTCGGTGGTAAATAGGCTCCACTACCAGTTTGAAATACATAAATCGGCTCGTATGACAACTTACTAGTTGGCAATTCTCGTTCATTTATGTCTGGAACAAGAACTAATCTTTCTATGACATACTTCTGATGAACCCATTGTCTATATTTAGGAACCAACCTAACTTCAGTTATCGTTCTCAAATATATATTAGTACCAGGTAGAAAATCATCATAAGTACCAAGTCTCTTTTCAAATTGGTCTTCACTAAAGACTACGCGCCAAATTGGCAAGCCAGTAATCGTATCAATACCAAACTCATCTATTAGTTGCTGATTGATAGACTCGACCGACTCATTAATCTGCATTTATTTCATAGCCCTAATCTGATTCATCCATCTCCAATAGTCATGGGTAATCCCAATATTTGACTCCATACCACCATGTTCTTCCAGAATAGTTTGGATTTTCTTATGTAATTCAGCTTTGAGTTGTTCTTTCTCAATATCTATCTTCTCCACTACAGGAGCGTTAGCTGGTGTAGTAAATTTGCTGGTAGTATTAGCTTCTGTATCTTTCATATGTCTACTCTCCTAACAATTGGTGCTCCATTAGCCATTCTTAACTCCCGTCTGTTGAATTGCTGGCATAATTTGTGGTGTATTTAACATACCTTCATCTCCACGAGTATCATATCCTGTATACCACTTACCGTCAACCTTATTCGGCCACACAACCATTGTAGAAATATGACCAATTCGACACTCCATGTCGCAATACATTTCGGTTACTCCAGCTTCTCTCGCTCGTTTGAAGAAACCAATATCATCAGACCACTCTTGTGGGTCTAACTCACCAATTCTAACCCACGGCTTTTCCATCTTTTCAAATACAGTTGTCTTAATAAGTACAAATCCGAATCCACAAGCTGCAATGCGCTTGAGTCTAGTTTCATCACCATTCAAATATGAGTAAAGAGATTGACCATCTGACTTCATATGGTCAAAAATCAATGGCTGATGTGGATATTCCCGACGTAGTTGTAATCCACACACTATATCTTTGTCATGTTCAAGTAACTGAATCAATGCATCACTTTTGAATGCGCTGTCATCATCGATAAACAAAACATGACTACATTTATGTTCAATCGCCTGGTCTATAATTTGATTTCTATTCTTAGCAGGAGACGGACCATGAACAAACATAGCCATAGTACCTACTGGCTTACTCAATAAATTATAATAATCATAGAAATCAGCTCGTCTCGCATATTCTCCAGTCGGAACACCAATCAAAACTTTTCGGTCCACCATATAGTATCTTCGACCTCAATCTTCCCAAGTAACTCATCTACTGCTTTATTGACTTCCATAAAACCATAATGACCATAATCATGACCAGCTAACATTCCACCAGGTCTTAGCAATGATTTAGCTTTCATTATATCTTTCTTGACTTCTAAGTATCTATGGTCTCCATCAATAAAGACAAAATCAGCACTAACGCCAGTAGGAAGCTCGAAGCATTCTGACCATGTTCTAACCGGAATAACTTTCTTAGCATTTATATGGTCTTTGAGGTTCTTCACAAATTCTGGCATTACAAACGTATTAATTTCTGCCATTGCATCTACAAATCTACCAGGATAATCACCATTCCAAGGGTCTACAGCATATACAATTCCATCAGTATTATCAGCTAATACCCTTGCCGAACGTCCACAATATGAACCAAATTCAACAATAACATTACATCTAGTGGCTACATTTGCAAGCCAAGTCAATTCTTGCTCAGACATCCACCCACGAATGAGAGATGCATTTGCAATATTGACCTGGCTTGCCGTTACCATTTAACTAGCCGCCGCAACAGCCAGTTTACCAGCGAAGTATTTTGCCGTAATAGGGTCAAATACATAGAACGCAGGAATATTTGTAGCTGGCGTAGAAATATTTTGAATGTTACCAGCAGTTGTATTTGCTACTGGAGTTGTTGTTGTGTATACGAAGCATAACATATGAGCACCAGACACCGGAGGTGTAATGGTGACAATTGCTACAGTTCCGGTAATAAAACTAAGGAACGTAGTAGGTGCTACAGTAGCTGCTGATGCAATCGTTGCAGGCTTAGAACTCTTATCACTTCCTACTGTAGATAAATCTTGAAAGCTCAGGTCAGGCAATTTTTGTCCCTCCTTACGTATCGTTGCACACTGACCATTTGCCTTCAACTTTACTGAAGACAAGAATAGCCATTCTGTTGGTGAGAAGCGTACCAGTAGTAATAATATTTCCAGCAGTAGTCCACGTTAAGGATGCACCGCTCTTATTCTGCAGAAATAGTACACCACTAAATCCAGCAAAGGCCGGAAGAATGGTAACTAGAACTGTAGTAGCTGTAGTATCGTTAATTCTCATAATATCTGTGTGTTGCTGAAGTGTAGAAGCAGCAGCAACGTTCTGTTCTGATAGCTTACTTGTTAAACCAGGAATCATTCCTCCACCTCCATAGATTCCATATTAGCTAATTGTTAATGTATAGTTGGCACCACTGATAGATGTCGTAAAAGTGGTAACGCCAACTAATTCATAATCAAGCCATCTACTGGGTTGGTCTGATGTCCTCACCAGAATAACCCTATTAACTAAATCAACTCTGTACTCTATTACGTTGCTAACGACTAGTGCCGTTGCCTGTGTGGCAGGCCCGGTCTTAGCTGTTATTGTTGCTTGACTTGGCATATTAGTAACCTGCCGGAACAGCCAATGTATCAATAAATGAGCAGCCAGCAGGATTGTTTACAAATGTCTGAGTTCCTACCACCATGTAGAAAATCTCAGCAGTTGCGACTCCACCTGATGCACCGCGAATTTCAAATATATTTCTTCCATCAGTTGTATAGAATCCAAGTGGTAGAATTTCACCACGGCCCCATACACTGTCAGTTACGAAATCAATACGCGTCTTATCCCAGTTAAAGGAGCATTTGACTGCGGCACCAGCCATTTGCATACCATCGAAATACATATTGAGTGACTCATCAGATGGCTTCTTGAAAATGGTCGATACTAGCTGACCAATCTCTTCGTAAGCCGCCTTTTGAGCAGGATGCATCCATGCGTTAGGAGCAAAATCATTATCAATTCCAATACGATTACCAATCTTATTGATTGCCAACCGTGGGAACGGCAATGACAAAGCCGCTGATGCAGCGTTTACTCTATTTGCACGTATCTCAGGAGTCGTAGAACGGCTGAAGCCAAGCCACGTTCCTGTAGAAGCATTTGAATGATGATATGGAATACCAAATAAAGCAGGTAGAGACGTTGGAGCACTTATACCACCAGTGACAATCCTATCAGTAGCAATCACACCAGCAATCTGTGGAGTGATACTAACAGTCTTGTTTTCAACATCCCAGTTTGTTATCAAGCCGCTACCACGATTCGTCGTGAGAGCAGCATTAAAGACTTGAACAGTCTGTCCAAATCTCATTAGCCTTGCACCAAATCCATCAGTGGTTAGCACAATAACATTACTACCACCAGCAGGTGTATCACTAGTAACAGTTCCAATAGTACCATCACCAGGCTGCATCATTTGTGCGTCCAGTTGCCGACGCAATTCATCTAATGCAGTTGCAGTAAGCCTGCGAACACCGTTGATAATAGACTTTCTATCATCATCAGTTGCCCACTGCGCTAGCTTGGTATATTCGATGTTCTCTGAGACGAATACAGATGATAGAACAGCTTTGTCGAAAGTTGGTCCACCACCACGTCCCAAATCTCCACCATCAGGATTGAAATATTGGAAAGAACCACCAGGTCGTAATTCAAGTGGTACCCTCATCTGACGATTAGAAATCTTCTCAACATCTCTCTTCTGAATGTTAGAGAAGAATTTGTCATCACGTTCAAATAGAGTTCGAATCTTCGGAATTACACGCTCTAATTCTAGAGCGGTAACTTGAGACTCAACAAGTGCCATGTTAATCCCTCAATCTTGACTCAAATATTCCAAAGTTGACATTCCTCTTGGAATGGCTTTGGCTTTGTCCTTATCTGCTTTTCCACTTTGAGGGGAGGTGGAAGAACTCCTAGTCTTACCAACAGGTAAAGGACCTTTCTTATCTTTTGTATCAGTATCACTATCATCTCGGACTCTCTTACCAAGTCCTCTTAATGCTTCATTTCTAGATTTCTTAATGATAGAAGGCAACAGTGTCTTGGCCTTGGACAAATAGGCTGATTTGATTCTGTCCATCGACTCTGTGCTAAAATCATCATTAAATGCTCTCTCCCAGAGCTTATCAAGAACAGTTCGGAAACGCGTATCTTCAGAGATTACTCTTTCGAGTGTATCGAAAACCTCTCTAGTTGCACTCTTCTTAACATAATCGGTCATTGATTCATTAGGGTCAATATTCTTATCAATAGTAGACTTCAGAATGTTATCTGTTCTAGTAGTAATGTCATTCTTAGCAACTTCAAATTGACGCTGTGTAAATTGAACTTCTCGTTCATCAACTTCTGATTCTTTAGCGTCATCTTTAACTTCATCTTTAGCTAGCCGCTGTGGAGGCGTAAATTGTTTAGTTCCAAAGATATATTGGTTGACAACATCAGCAGCTTGGATTAGTTCATCTGTCCCATGCTCTTTCCCATCTCTTACCATTGTCATAATCGTATGCTTGATTACATTTCCAATAGTATGATAATAAGCACTCTCATCAACCTTATACAGAGTTGGAAGATAATTATCTACAACTTTTGAGAATGATTCGCGGTCTGTGTTGAGAACGGCTTGGAGTAATGTTTCAGTAGAGCCGCCCATAATTTCAGCTTCATAAGTATCTAATCGTTCTGCCTTCTCAACGGCAACCTTAGCATCTTCAATCGTTGGCAGAATCTCAGTATATGCTCTTTCCCGGTAATAAGCCTTTTCAAGATATGGAAAATCTTTGAATATCTCTGGATACTTAGCTAGAATCTCTTTTCTTCCAACTGGAGCTATTAATTCTAGCTTCTCTTCATCCGGTTCCTCTAGTTCTTCTTCTATTTCATCTTCTAGAGACTTCGTCTCTACTTTTTCTTCTTCGTCTCCTTCTTTAACTTCTTCTTTAGTCTCTTTTTTATCTTCTTTAGTTTTATCTTCTTTTGGTTTCTTAGTATCTTTTTCCAGTTCAATAACTTCTTGTTCAGTCGAATCTTCAGAGAGGAAGTCAATTACATCCTCACGACTCAACGCCTTATCTTCAATAGGTGTTGTATCACTGACCGGTGGCGACATTAGTTTGCTCCGCTAGCGGCATATTAGTGCCACCAGGCTGTTGCGGTTGTTGTTGCGGCTGTTGCTGTTGCATAAGTCCTTGTTTAATCATCTCCATATGAGCTTTCATATGAAGTAATACATTCTTATATCCAAGCGGATTTTCAAGTTTAAGTAATCTCCCTGCATCAGAAACTAAATAAGTTCTACAAACATCAGCTTCAATATCATGATTATCTAAATCTGGGTCTATCTCTACAGATGGTATTTCGGTCTCTTGTGGTGGTGGTAATCCATTTACCTGAGCCTGCATAGATTGAACTGGGTCTGGAGGTTGAGTAATAGGCTCAGAATTAATTAGTAATCTTATTTCTTCATATTGCTTTTGTCTATCGTCTTCACCAGGAACAATGAAACTATCAAGTCCAATAGATTCAACTAAGCTCTTAATATTCTCAGGAGATGCAAGAGCCTGTAGAATCTGTGGATTCTGAGCCTTTACCAGTTCCATATAAACGTCTTTACGTTGGCTCCATGTAATTGGAAGGTTCTCATTTGCTTCTAGTTCAACTCTACCAATTGTACCTTCAAGTTCAGCCTTACGAATAAATACATTAATAAAGTTACCTTGTTCAGTCTTCTCAACTGACTTCTCATCTTCTTGGACTTCTTCAATATACATTGGAATGACTTTGGCAAAGATTGTCTTCCACCAAAATGTAAACATCTTCCAAGTATTCTGTAAGCGTTGTAATGCTTGTGCTCTGCTCATGCTATACTCACTAGCAGTACGAGAGCCGGTCATTTGCCCACCAAATAAACTTGGAAGAGCACCGCTAACAACCTGTCCTAGCGATTGAATTTGTTGGAAGAATGGTAACACTTCTTGACTTAGTGTTGCTGTTCTAGTCTCAAAGAATCCTTCACTCACTGTCTTGCCAGTCTTAGGAACGGCTGGAAATATACCACCAGGTATTGTCTCAGCTTGACGATATTTCTCAAAATTCAAAACTCCTGGGTCAGCAAATGTCTGTTGAATACCATGTTCAATAGTCTGAATGACTAGAGAAATCAAATCATTTGTAATATCTTGAACACTGACTAGCAGCGAGCCAGTAGGATAATAATGAATGTAATCAGCCATCGGATTCTTAAGAATTGTCCAGCAATCATCAAGATTCTCATTACAATCCTCAGCCCATTCATCATTAATCAGAACTAATTTAGCTCCATCTGGATATTCTTTTTTTAGCAATTTAACATCATCTTCATTGCCCAATACGTTAAATGATGATGGCCTTAGCCAACAATTACGAACTGTGACATTATGTACTGGGTATTCACCTCTATATTGTGGAGATAGTCTAGCCCATTGTTCATACGGGTCATACATTCCACCACCAGAAGGACCAATCTTTCCAGAACTAGTAAACTTATCTCTTAAGTGCTTATATCTATCAAGAGCATTTGAGTAATGTGTTTCATAACTGAATATTAAATATGGAACATCTTTTTGGTCCATAGCATAATTCGGTACCTTCACATACAATCCACCATATACCTCTAAACAAATTCTTGCTTTTGGTATGGTCTTCTGATTGACTAGTCGTGTTACAACTAATGTTGACTTCTGTAAGTCTGGGTCTAACTCTGCCGCGCACTGAGGACAAACTACTTTATGTTCGTTAACGATTAAATCATGAAGTTCTACATCTTCATCATCTGGCTGATACTCATCAATCTCTTGTTTAGTAAATAAGTCATCTTCTAGTGGATTCTGGCACTGTGGACATATGTATGATTCTTGCGCTATATCTTCATATTTATTCTCTTTGTATGTTCCGTAAGACTCATCAGCTTTTGGATATGAATAACAAGCAGTCATACCCTCAGTCATATTAATATATAATGCATGTAGCCATAAGAGAGGTGCATCATTATGACGATAAATTAATTGTGCAATCTTATCTCCAGCTTTAGCTGTGCTTAAGTCAATTGGATTGTCAGCATCATCAGGAAAACATTTGATACTAGGAATTGTAATTGATAGAGCCGCTATGATACTTTCAAGATATGCACGAAATACATTGATTGGCTTATCGTAGAATGCTTGGTCATTGTCAGCATTACTTAATTCTTCATCCCATATACGCCAATCATGAGCTACTTCAGAATACCATACACGCTGAAATCCCTCCCAAAGTAATTTTAGTCTTCTCCAATTCCTTAATTGGCGTTCACGGGCAGACCTATCCTCTTTGTCAAAGTGATTCGCAACTGTCTTAAGTAAGTTACGAATTTTATCTTTTTCTTGCTCAGTCTTAGGCATTACTCTTCTTTTGGCTGTTGACTTAGAATCTTCTGTCTTATCTCATCAACGGCTCGTTGAGTTTTTACTTCTTGAGCTTCACCAATAGTATCAGATAAATCAGCCTTTTGTTTTTCCAATTGCTTTTCAAATTTCTCTTGTGCTGTCCTAGCCATTATCGTTTAGCAAATTGCTTCCTCTTAGATGCTGGAGTTTTATGAATCATTTCTTCAGCAACGGCTTGTGATGGTCCAGGTCCTTTGGTTCTTTTCTTTTCAGGATTATGAGCCATCATCTGCATGAATCTATATTGTTTGGCTGATTTTGCTGGCATGTTAATAGCCTCTAGCCGATATGGCTTTGATTCTAGGAATTTGTGGCCTAGTACCAGCAATTCTACCAATACTCAACATAGGCTTTTGTATCTTTGGTCCACCAGATTTGGCAACACCAAGAGATGACTTTATTTTCTTTTTCATAACAGATGGGTCAAACATTCTTTTGAGCATTCCACCAGATGGGCCAATTGCCATGTTAGCCAATTCCTTTCTGTTCATCAATACCAAGTTCTTTTTCTAGCTCATTAATACTTGTTGCTGATTGATTAATACTTATTGCTGAAGTTGAAGTTTGATTTTCAATGGGTTTATCAATGTTAACTTTTACACCGCCGCTAGCACCTCTGTCCACGTCAGCGGCTCTCATTAATCTGGCTCTTTCTCTATCTTCAGCTTCTAGCATTTGCCTGCGAACAACCCACGGAATAGTCCGTGATTTGATTTGTTCCGGTATTTCCGCTTTAGCGATTGGTAACATCGACTGTGGATTACTCATTCTTAATATAGTTTCCATCATTTGTTTCTTCTCATAATTAGCAATTTCCAACTGATGCTTTAATGTTTCACAAGATTGACAAATAGATTTGTCTTGTTCCTCTTCTCTACAATGAGGACAATGAGGTTCAAGAAGATGATGAATCCATCTAATCATTATTCTGCCTTACATATCACTATCGAACCGGCAGCATTAGTAGACCTAACAAAGCCACCAGCATATGGAACTCCTACTGTAGAAGATGCAGCTACATCCGCAGCGAACGTAGTTCCATCTGGAGAGAATTGAATAGGATTAGTTCCTAGTATCACGCCATTTCTTTGTGGCAATGCAAACACAGCATTTTGTGCAATTGCAGTCACTACTCCAAGTTGCAATAAGGGTATTATTGCCATTATCTCCTCGCATGGTGAAACTTACTAACTGGTCTATACATATCATCAGACTCAATAGTTCTCATATTACGATAAAATGCTGTCCAATCAGCATTCTCCGTTAGCCTCTGGATTATCTCTTCTTGCTTTTGGATTTTCTTAAACTCTTCAGAAGCAGTTTCAAAATACTGTTCCGCAGCATCGACAAGGTAACGAAGACCATCAATAGGGTCATCACCTTGAAACTCTGCGATGTCTTCAATACGTTTCTTATCATAAGAGCATGCTTTAATTGCATCGATTAGAACCCTACATGATTTGAATATTTGTAATTTAGGAAGATTATTTTCTGGTTCTGGTGAAACGAATGAATTCATGTAAGAACGATATTCACCCATTCCTCTATTACGAATAATCCACATTGCATGTTCTTCATTGTAATCAAATTTAGCATCTCTAACAGCGACAGGCTTTGGTCTCCACCTAAGATATTCATGAATTAATTGTTTACCGGCAATTCTACTGCCTGGGCTGTTATTAGTTAATTCGATTTGCCTTCCTAATGCCGAACTAATCTGTTCTTGAATAGTATGTTCTTGTCCATGTTCTTGTCCAGCAGACTTACAGAACTTGACAAGCCTTGGATTCTCTGCATCTAATAATTCCTTTGCAGTAGGTGCCCACTCTTCAATCTTAGTCTTAATCCAATATAATTCTCTGTAAATATATAATCTACCACTTGGACTAATAGCACCAAATCCAATCCAAGTCATGGCAGCGAATCCCCAATCTCCGATTACGATTTTGGGCCACCATGATGGAATCTCAAATTCATCAATTACATGTAGTGCATTATCTGGTTCATCTGGATATGGTCTATCTCTAAACTCATCAAATACTTGTCCAGAATAAGCATTCCAATCTCCATATAGCTTGGCTTTCTTTTCGGCTTCTGGTAATGCTTCTAATGACTTCTTATATTCTGGGTCTATGTGTGGATTATCAGCTAATGTAGCGTGGATGTAGATTCTTTTAACACCAGCACGGCCAACAATGATAGTGCCATAATCGGCTGGGTCAACAAATCTTTTCTTTGTGAAAGTATGTCCTACACCACCTGGCATTCCAGCCGCTCTTATGATTGCTGGTAAATTTGGGTCACTAGTTCTTACACGAGTAAAACCAATGTAAAGATAAATATATTCAAGAAAGCTAGTAAGCTCATCTGGTGTGAATAAATTAATTTCCATTGAATCATATTTATGAACATCATTTTCATCCTCACACTGACCTAAGAATATCATTGCTCCAGCATTAGATAATCCTCTACCACCAAATTGGTCTGGGGCTGGAAATGTCCAGGCCATATCTGATTTATTTAATGTAGCTCCAAACTTAGGATATATCTGACGACTTCTTGGAATGACTTCATTACGTAATTCTGGAAATGTTCTACGCATGAATACTTGTTTGAACCCAGGATATTCATGCCACTTATGTGCTAAACCATATATAAGTAGTACGTCAGTTTTGGCACTACCGGCTCCTCCACCATATAATGCTTCCTTAATTGTAAGTGGAAGAGACAGAAAAATCTCTTGCTTTTTTGTAGGTTTCCATTCTCCTTTAGTGAAAGCCATTACTTATCAATCAAGTCTAGCATATGTGCATACATATCATTCTCTGTAGTATATGATAATGGTGTTTTAATTTCTGGCTTGAAGCCAGTTTTCTGTGGTATGTTGAATACCTCACTACCACCAGTATCAATTGATGTAAACCATTTACAATTAATATTATTTGGCCAATATGTAATTACTCCGATATGACCAATAATAGTATCTAAATCACAATAGATTTTCCATCCTGCTTCTCTAGCTCGATTACAGAAACCAACATCTTCACCACGCTTATCTTTATACACTTCGCCCATTCTAATGTATGGTTTCTCGATAGATTGGAAAACTCTAGTTTTAATTAATGTAAAACCAAAACCACAAGCGGCAACCTCAATTAAGCCGCTCTCACCATGCCGAAGATAATGAAAGCTAAGAGATTGGTTAACAAAATCAAAAATTGCTGGAATATGTGGATAGTTTCTTTGTAGAAAAAGCCCACTAACAATATCTTTATCATGCTTCAATAAATTCATTAATGAGTTAGCTGGAAATGCCATATCATCATCGATAAATAAAATGTGAGTGCAACGGTTAGCTAGTGCATCATCAATAATCAGATTACGATTATACGCTCCAGAGTTTGTATGGAAGTTAGCACCTATTGTTGTAGTAGGTTTCTCAAGAAGTGCAAGATAATCATAGAAGACTGCAAATCTTGCATTCTCAGCCGTTGGAACTCCTATATAGACTTTTACGTCTCTGGGTGAGTTCGTTTCCATTCATCACCTTCAGTAATAGTCTTATTTATTTCATCATCGATTTGTGCCCACACATCTTCGTAGGTTGGTTCTTTTCCATTTAATGAGATGTATCTCAGACGCAAATCAAGTACATACTTAATAGCTGATTGAATTAGTACTTGTAGTAGAGGATTCATACTAGCTTCAAAATTAATATTTTCGCAATGTCAATATATGGTGACAATTTATCTTTTGCATTAGCATTTAGTTTACCTTCTAGTTCATCTAATATTTTGACAACGGTAAGTCGCCAACCGTTCGGCGTTGTTCTGATAACATTCAATGCAGACTTGACATAATCAATTGTATATCCAGTAGCTTCATTATTTATAATGCCTTGCTTATTAAATTCAATAGCAGTATGCTGAATTGTGCTAATAGCAATGATTACTTCTTTTACTTTAAGTGCAGCTATTGTACGTGCGTCAGTGCTTGGAGCAACCTTCGGTGTGCAAGCCGCTATTGAAATTAATAGTAGAAGTAAATATTTCCTCATTTGCTAACCTTATAGCCGCTGTTACTTATTAAGTTTGCTACTGGTGTGACTTTGCTACGAACAAACAGAGCTAATACAGCTTCTACTGCAAACATTGTGGCTGCTATTTGCTCTGTGTTCCATTTCAACCCAAATGCAATTGCGGCTATGATAATGGCTCTGATAGCGGCTGCAATTGCAACTGGTTCATTTCTCATCAGTCTTTCTCTCTGTATGGTCAGTTCTTCTCTGAGTTCTCTCTTCTATTACAGTTGCTAACCGTCTTAAGTCAACACTCATAATTTCTATCTTCTCAGATATCTCATGCATATCTTGTCGTATGTTAACTCTCCATCTTTCTATCTCTTCAACTCTTGCTGATAGGTGACCTGTTCTATAAATAACATTTGCAATAAATATTGCTAGTGTTAATAATATTCCTATAACAGTATATAATACAGGAGTCATCCTTTGACTCTATTTAGCCTTGGGTTCTTTTTCTTGGCGGAAGCTGATGCGTTACGTGAACCGCTAGCTAATATAGCGCCAGCTCGTTCTTTACTTACACCAGCTTTAGATGCTATTGATTTTTGAACTGCTGCGAAGCCTGGGTGAATAGAACGAGCCATTGTTTACTCCACCAATTCAACCATGTTGAATGTCTCTTCTAGTACAACTTGTGGTGCGTATATAATTATCTGAGCCGTTGGCCTATCTCCATTATTAGTCTTCTGCTCTACGCCATTAACTACTTTACCCATATCAGCCGCGATAGCGGCTAGTTTTTCTGGTTTAGATACTTCAGGTAAACGGTTTTTTAATTCATCCATCGCCGCATTCATAAGTCTCATAGCTTTACTTTTGATGGAACCATTATTTATCTTATCATCTAATTCATCAATAATGTCGTTTGCTGTAGGTGGTAGTGCTGGAATGAGGCTTGTCTTGTGTGGATTTGTAGCAGACTTGAGTCTATTCAATAAATTCATTGGCGACTCAATTCGCTGGCTTATTTCATCTTCTGTTAAAAGCATACACACGTCCCTTCGTGCCCATATTGTAGGCTTGACGCAGCGCATTGTCAAGCGGAAAACATCGCATGAACGCTAACAAAACCGCTCGAAGAGCGTGAAGATTTCAAAATTTGAAAACATCATATTATGTATGAGTCTCATTGTATGGAACCATATTTCTATCATGTTAGTCTTTAGTAATTTGTAAATCTGGCTTATTGACCAGAACAAATGTGATTAATATCCGCACTTACTACTTGTTCATGAGACTCTTTATACATCTATGGTATATCCCCTATATGACTTAATATGACTCTGTGATATTTAATAAACTTTAATGTCGTGTCCTAAAATAAAACATTGGCATGCTTATTGACCTAGCAAGAGCCGTGCCGACCTTTCACTGGCATAGTCATTGCATTGTCCACAAATCGTGCCAATATCGATATGACTCTATATGACTCAATATACATTAGTAAAATATGGCATGCTACTTGCTTAAATCTAACAATGTTCTATTATGGAAATGGCATAAATGTTGCCTGCATCAAAATCATACAGTAAAATGTATGGTTTTGCTATGTAATTCTTACAAACAGCGTAGTGATTATGGTCATCTGACTCTAGCGACAACACAATATACAGCACACCAAATAAACACACCACAACCTATTGTGGTTTTTGATATTAGAACCCTTGGCATACGCCATGCTATATATATTCTCAGATGGTAGCCTGAGAGCAGGAACCAAAACGGTAACGGCGGCAAACGCCCTGCGCGGGTGACCCGCCAACCGAGGCTGATAAGCGCAGCCTACTTAATATCTCAATACGCTGTCTCTGTCTAATATCGGCTTACCTACTTAGGCAAGGGAGTATATTAGGCAACAAATATAGTGACGTTTGCTAAATGTGAACACAATAGAGAGCATGAGGCTAACCATGTTGACTAGTTCTTATGCAAGACTAGCAATCACTAAGAATGAGGTTAATGTTAGACGTGCTAACAAAATCTTGCTCAAACGTAAATTGCGGCTTGCATCTTATGTCGCTGCGCCGATACTCCGAAATGGGTTTCACAACAGAATTCACTGTAAGTCTAGTCCTACAGTCTAACGCGACTGGTAATAAAAGACTAGCATGTGAATTGCTGACTCTGGTCTATTTGCAGTAAACGACAAGTATCTAACACGCTTGCCTTAAGTGCCGAGCGAAGCCTGTAAGGTCACAGCGGTAGACTGGTTTCAGCATCAAATCGTTTCATCTCTTATCTCCACTTGACAATTCGGTCGAGTCGTGAGATAATCAGCGTGTCGGAATTACCCGACAAACGGAGGTTACAAACATGGCAGTCGAAGCAGCGTCACCGCGAGAACTCGAAGTGGAACGGAAGCAGAAAGAGGCGGACATCAAGAACGCCGCAAAGAAAGGTGTCGGAGTGCGTGAGAGAGTAGGTCAAACGCGTGGAAAGAATCCCGTAGTCATTACGTGGGAGGCCTTCGACGAATCACAGCCAGAAACACTCCCAACCACCATTCAGCAATTCATGGATGTCACAGCAGTGAAGGATGAGCCTTCTCTCGTGTCATTCCTGATTGCTGGATTCAACGATTCTGCATACACTGCCGCATCTGACCCGTTGGCAGAATACGTCGATTTGACGTGGCCAGCGGACGCACAGACTCAGTTCAGGCTTGTCGTTCGGAATTACTCTCGCGGTGCAATGGTATCTCTTGAGGATGCCGTGAGTCTCATCAAGCCTGGCTTCGCCAAGCAATTCGCAGTCAAGCCAGCAGCGTAAGTCCAACCAACCAATCTGCCAGATAATAGAATGGGGACAGCAAACCCATTCTATCTCCCTCACTCTTTCCATTGTGTTCATAACTAGCTTATTACACGTTTCGATATTGCTACGTTGTCCACAATTTAGGTCATACGTGTCGTGACGTGTCGTGAAGTGTCGTAATCCGTCGTATCCCGTCGGAACGCGTCGTAACGCTTCGCGTTGCTGTAAGTCGCTGTCCGAACGGAAGTTAACCGCGTTTCGAGGCTAGACCCCTGACTCTGCCGATATGCGACCCCCCTCTTCTCCCCTAGGTCAGTGTGTGTTCTTGTTAGTATCTCTTATATATATTTTTATATATATATAAATATATATAGAATACATACAAGACACAAATGACACACCAGGGACGAGAGGGGGGTTGACATCTGGCGGAGTCTATGGTATACTCCGTTCTGAGGATAACTCCCTGAAGGCCAACGACTTGCGCGGAGCACAACGATACGACACGTTCCGACACGTTCCGACACAATACGACAGAGACCGACACGTTCCGACACGTTTGTCCTCTTTAGGTGACACTTCTTATTCAAGAGAAACGAGGTAGATTCAAATGACAATAGCAATTACTTGGTTAATAGTGGCAGTATTAGCCGCTATTTGGGCGACATCAGACTCACATTAACAGTGAGATACTGATATACTAAAGCATACGGAGTCTACCAAACTTAGTATAACAAGTAGGTAGAAGAACCGACTGCTACCTTAACAAAAGAATTAAAATAATGTCATGGCTTTGTTACTGCGGTCTACTCAATTCTGGATTAAACTCGAAGTGTGCAGACCAGAGTAACAGGAGTGAACACTATCAAATAAGCAACAATAATCCTGATTACTTAATGTCAGTTGTTGCTGGAAGGGAGTTAAGCATAATGACACCACAGGAAGAGTTATATGCCAAGTTCTATAACAAGGGAAAGATACTTGTTAAGGACATGGATACGACTCAGCTAAGAGAACATAGAGATGAGCTATCTCAAATAGCATTTGAAGCTAAGGCTACATTAGCCGCTGCCGATGACGAACTAAGAGAACGAAAGGCTAAAGTAGTTAACAAGGAATGGACAGTAACACCCACTGGTCCAGACCAAGTCACATCTGATGCAATCAATGCCGTTAAAATTCGCAAAGAGCGAATGACTAAAATGGATAGATTGCAAACTCAACTACGTAGTGCTGGGATTGACGAAGATATCATCAAAGAGATGGTATCTAATCTTGAGAGGAAAGCGACAGAGAAGAATCTCAAGACAGTCACATTCAATAAGCCAGTATTTGAGCCAACGGCTGTAGTAGTTCAGAAAGTAAAAGAGAATGGAGAAGTGAAACAGCCGTTCAACCCATCATCATTATTTGGTAATAAGTAAATGTGGGAACTAGGACATTTCCGCAAATACCCAATGCAATACAGACGATGGCTTCGTAGACGTATTAGACGAGGAAAGAGGACATACATTAATCAATACAAATATCTCTTCAACAAATCGTAACGCACCGCATGAACATGCGTGAACAAACTTCAGCATAGCATTAACAGTATTTAATTAAAAGGAGCTAAGTAATGGAAAATGTAATAAGAAAAGAAGTTATTTCAGATGATGCATACAGAGAGTTCGTCAAAAACCTAATGTATTATGGCCGAAGAATTACAAGCATTCAATTCATGGCCGACAAGGATATTTGGGTTGTAACTCACAAGTCATTAGCAAACAGAATTGGAGTAACTCATATTTATCACCTTGATAGGAGTTAACTAATGGATAAGATAAGTTATATAAACGCAATGCAAGCATTAACTCAGCTAGCTCATGCTGTTGGAAACAGTAGCAGAGAGCAAGATGCTTTGATTAGTGAAATACGTGAGCGACAGAAAGACCTCAACACGACTTCAAACAGAGAGATAGTAAGAAACGTCGTAGGAATGTTCTATGATGGATTAGAATATGGTAATTGGCCATGGATAGTAAACGGCGTAAACACTTTAGAGGAGAAGTAAGATGCAAAGATACTACGACATAACTATTCATGTTCAGATACTAGCAGAGTCAGAAGATGAAGCTGTTAATTTCTTGTGGAAGCAACTTAATCTTCTGAATCTACTGGATGACATTCAAGTCACAGACGTAGAAGAATTAGGAGAGAGCAAATGAAAATCAAGGTAGAACCTTTCTTAATGAAGAAAGGCAATCGCGTAGCAAAAGCCGCTATCGAATTCGACGAAGGATTCCTTATAGGCTTTCACCTCGTTGGATTCACAATCTGCGATGACAAGGAAAAGGGACTATTCGTTCTATTTCCTGCATCAATCGTAAAGAGGAATGATGAGACAAAACCATTCTTCTTCCTTCGTCCTAGTGACGACATTCAGATTGGACAGCTTGAGTCAATGATTCTAGATACATACGAATCAATGACAGCGTTCAATGCTCCCAGACAAACTTCAGCAACAAGTAAACATGAATAGGCTAACATGAGTAGGTTTGACATGAACAGTATAGGAGTAAATAATTATGGCAGTAAGGATTATATTTTCTAAACGTCACAAAGCTCTAGCGAGGAATAAGAAATTTGTGATAATTAGAGATTCAGCCAATTCAATCATGATATGTCTATGGCGTTTCAGAGTTGAGGTAGTATGGCGTTATCGAGCATAATAAAAAAGACTTGTGCAGAATGTGGCAAAATAGCCGTTGAGAAAAGCCGCATTAACTTCGGCTCAAGCAAACTAATCACACTGGAGTGTGGTCACGTCACATCTGATGAAGTCTTATCGACAAGCATTGATATAGCTACAATCTTGAATGGTTGTAAATTGAAGCCATACCAAGTAGCTGGCGTTGAATTCTTACAACAGAGTGATGCAAGAGCACTTCTAGCCGACGAGCAAGGATTAGGTAAGACAATCGAAGCACTAGCACTAATCAAATTACATAGAGATACACTACTTCCAGCCATAATCGTATGTCCAACCACTGTAAAGTTGCAGTGGCATCACGAGATTCTAAGCAAATGTGGCGTAGAAGGATTCTTAACTCAAGTCATCGCATCTGGTAAAGAGATGGCAGCACCAGGATTCGATATATATGTGACAACATATGACTTGATTAAGAATGAGAAGTGCTTTGATTTAGTTGCTGACAAAATAAAGTTCATCGTAATTGATGAATGTCAGCGGATTAAAGACCATCTGTCTGGTAGAGCAAAAGCCATTCAGAAAGTCTGCAAGAATATCTCACATGTTTTGCCAATGTCTGGCACACCAATCAAAAATCATGCTGGTGAATACTTCACAGTATTAAATCTAATCCAGCCAAGAATGTTCCCAAATTACACACAGTTCATTGAGAGAGATTGTGACAGTTATAATAATGGATGGGGATATAAAGTAGGTGGATTGCGTAACCCAGAAGCATTCCACGAGAAGACAAAAGACTTCATATTGCGTAGAACGAAGTCTGAGGTCTTACCAGATTTGCCAGAACTCTCTCGTAAATTCTATCATGTCGAACTAGACAAACGGCTGAATAAGGCGTATGCAGCCGCATTGGATGAGTTAGATGATACACTTTACGATGATGATTTGAGTTCAATGGAGAAGTCAACTAACATGCTAGCTATCATGACGAAGATGCGTCAGATAACCGGCATCTCCAAGGTAGAACAAGCAGTTGACTTTACTACAGAGTTCTTATTATCTACTGACAGAAAGATAGTTATCTTTGTTCATCATCATGCAGTAGTTACTAAGCTAGAAGCTGACTTGAACGCTTGGTTACAAGATGGTGGATATCATAACTGTCTAAATATGAACAGTAGTTTGTCAGCAGATGATAGACAGAATCTAGTAGTTAAGTTCAGAGAGAACAGCAATTGTAGAGTAATGATAGCATCAACATTAGCAAGCGGTGAAGGACTGAATCTTCAGTTTTGCTCTGACGCGATAATGCTTGAGAGACAATGGAATCCAGCTAATGAAGAACAAGCAGAAGCTAGGTTTCACAGATTCGGTCAGATAAACCCAGTCTCTGTAACGTACATGATAGCATCAGAGACGATAGATGAATACTTCACTGAACTGGTAGAACAGAAGCGAGCCGTTGTTGCATCAACACTAGATAACAAAGAGATACAATGGGACCAGAGTAGCTTACTCAGTGAGCTTGCTCACATCTTAACTACAAAGGGGAAAAAAGCATGGAAGCTATGACTACGCCATTTCCCAAGATGCCAAGTCTACTACAACAATATGAAACTATTAATCTCCAAAAGAGTGAATTGTTCTTAAAGTGCCAACGTAAGTGTGGTCCTGTTTCAGTAGCACCAACTAATAGTGGCACTATATTCATAAAGATGCACGACCAAGATTTAATAAGCAGTGCATCAATAGACGATTTGAAGAATATAAGAAATGCTATTGATGATTTTTTGAAGAATGTTGTAGGAGTTAATGAATGACTAGCCTAGATAACATGATAATGATTTACATTAAAGATTTAGAAATAAGTGGAGACGTATAATAATGAGTTAGATGACGGTCAACATTATAGGTGCAAAGATATGACTAACTTAAAAGCAGTTAATGTTGGAATGAATAGGTTTTGTGGTCCAGCCGTTCTTTCCATATTAACAGGTAAGAGCACAGATGAATGTGCGAAAGTAATCACACAAGTAAACGGCAACTATAATATTGCTGGCGTTCAATTAAGCGATTTGCTAAAGGCGGCAAACAAGTTGGGATTTGATAATATACTAGCACCATCAGGTAGTAGTTTATTTGGGACATTAATACGTCTTGCAAATGAAGACGGAATGTATATCATAACAGTCCCAAACCATTTTGTTGTCATAGAAGTAAAAGACAAGAAAGCATACTTCTGTGATAACCACACGAAAGAACCAATTCCAGCCGAATCATCTGCTAGATTAGGACAGAAAGTGTTAGCGGCTCATAAAGTAACTCGTAGAGCAGAGCCACCACCTAAGCCAGAACCTAAATTACTCATGATAGATTACAATGTACAACTTACCAGTCTTGGCATTTATATTGATAAAGTCTGGTTGTATGAGAATCCAGATGATAACAAGAAAGAGCAGATTGGTTCTTTCCAAGCTAATGACGAGAATGAATTTTGCAAGGTAATCAGAGTATTAAGAGAGGAATTAAACTAATGTGCCTACCAGACTTCATAGAATTTAAGCAAATCGATAAGTCAAAAGCATTAATTGGATATAGAGATTGGAGAAGTTATAATTCTAAGCCTAGCATTCTTAAGTCAGAAAATCAAGATTATGAATGGTCCAAATTGGAAGGACCACACGTTGTAAAGTATACCAATTCGGGGCTGTACTCTTATAATTATAATTATTATTATTATAATAATTATAATTATAATTATTATTATTATAATTATTATAATAATAATTATAATTATTATAATAATTATAATTATTATTATTATTTAGGTGGAATCATAAAACAATGGGGTAATGTAGCTATTCATAAAATAGGATATAGGTCAGAATATGCAGAGATTGACACATTATTTAATATAAGAGAGTCAGATGCAAAAGGTGAACAAATATTTCTAGATTGGATTAAACTATTCAATAATAGAATCAATAAGATTGCAGAAATTTACGAATGTAAAGTAGTTAGCTGGCAGGATTTCATTGAAAGCCAATCCACAAGCATATAAGGTAATGCTCGAACATTGGTTAGCTAATCAACCAGCTAATGTAGTTACACGCTTGTATCCGTTCTGGCATCAAGGATATGGAGTTAAATACTTAGATGAGATAGTAATTAAGAAGAAAGAATATGATATTATTAAGAGACAGAAACGCGATGCAACACTAGAAGATGTGCTAGCTAGATTCAGACGAAAAGGATATTGAATAATGGCCAAAGTCAATATTGTTATGGACATGAGTCAGTATGATATGTTTCTGTTGTGTCCACAGAGATTCAACAACAGATATAATCTAAATAGGACGTTACCTCAGAAAGCAATGCAACTCGATAGGGGCACAATTGTACATATTGGTTGTGAAGTATACTATCAAGCACTAAAGAATGGAATGCGTTACGATGAGGCCGTAACAGCCGCTCTCAGTAAGATACGAGAAGCGGGAGTGACAGCATCTGAATTAGAACCAGAGATGATTGAACGCACGCTAGATGTAATGGAAGAATACTTCGATTACTGGCGCGTAGCGGACCAGAGCTTTCAGATTGTAGATGTTGAACAGCCATTTATATATTTGTTATACGAAGATGATGAAGTAAGGATTCATCTAGCTGGTAAGATTGATTTAATTATCTCAGACAATAAATATACCAACCTACCATACGACCATAAATCTTATGACAGAAAGTCTGAAGTTCATAGGATGACTAATCAATTTAAGAATTATTGTTATGCCATCAAAAGTGATTATCTAATCGTAAACCGCATAGGTTTCCAGAAGACATTAGCACCACACGAAAAGTTTGAACGGATTCCACTTAGTTATGACCCATTAGTATTTGAACAGTGGAAAATAAATGTGATTAAGAACATATTTTATTATCTAACATGTGTGGCCGAAAACTCATGGCCTATGAATGAGACATCATGTGATAAATATAATCGTAAGTGTGAATATTTCGAACCATGTGATGCTTCTGGTGTAGAAGCTAAGATGTATAAGTTAAAAGCAAACTATATAGAGATAGAACCATGGGATGTAAGTAAGGTATTACGTAAGGCTACCGAAGTGTTGGCAGATGAGCAGAAGAGAGAAAGTAAAGTAGAATGACAGAAACTCTAGAATGGGTCATAGGTCATCAAGTAGAGTTTATTTGCATCGTTATCATCCTAGCCGTTGCTACGAACTACGCACTTAGCGGACTAAGAAAATGAAACCTAAAAAGCACACACATAAACTGAAGAGACATATATATCCAACTGGTAATGCAATATATTTCTGCACGTTAACAGACTGTTATTTTAAGATTGATTGCCCATTAGCCTTGGGTAAAGAATCTATTTGTAATGTTTGTGGAATGGAATTCATCATGACAGAATACACTATTAAGTTGCATCTACCAAGTTGCAACAATTGTAGAAAGGTGAAAGTGAGTGGTAGTGATGGAAAGAAGCATTACGTTAGGCGTGATAGTACGCCAGTCGTGGCTTCGCTTGCTAGTGACAACGCTGAAGACTTGCGGTCACGTCTTAACAGTGCTATATCTAAACCTACTGAAGATGATATTTAGGTGTAAACACAAAACTACTTATCTTCATATAGAAAAGAACGAGATGTATTTGATGTGTGATGATTGTGGAGAAAGAAGTCAGGGATGGAAATTATAATATAAGGAGTGTTAAATGGCAACTATAGATTCAAAAGCTGTTATTGATGAGATTATAAAGAATGATGGGTATTATTATGATGACCCACAAGTATATATGATAGTTGAATATACCAATTATGAGGGTAATACAACATGGGGAGTTACATGGGTACATGAGAGGCCGGAGAAAAGACTAAGATATTTAGTAGCAACAGAATATGTTCGTAATCCGAAAATCATCTGGCATAGTGAGAATTACAAATGAAAGCTAGTGAAATCTCCGTAGATAAGAACGTATCTATACTTATGAAAGGCCCTTGGGGTTTTGGTAAGACATTGGCAGCGGCTACATTTGCAGTTGAAGGGCCAATTTATTTAGCATATTGGGATAAGAAGAAACCAATCGAGCTAGACCATTTCTTTAGAAGAGTTATCAATAGACCAGAATTGCAAGACCGTATAGAGTATGACGTATATGGTGCTAGCAATGCAAACGAATTTCTCAACAAGTTAATAGGCTTTGTTAAAGATTGTAGATACTTTGCAATCATTAATGATTCTATTACTAACATGACCAGTGGCGCTGTTAACTGGTCACTAGCATTCAGAGACAACAAAAAAGCAAAAGACAAAGATAAGATTATGCCAGACTTTGACGAATACAAGGTTGAAACAAGTCTGGTAACACAATGTTTAGATATTTGTAGAACATTACCATGTCATGTCATATGGACTTGTCATCCAGTTCCATCGATTAAGATTGAAGGTTCTGGTTCGTCCATGAAAGTAACTAAAGTAAATCCAATCGTGACATATGGTAATAAAGTGGCTAGTATTGTTCCTGGTAATTTCAGCGAGATTTATCATTTCGCTAAACAAAGTAATTGGGATAGCGTTACTGGAACTAGCCGCACTAGATATATAGTATCTACTGATGCAATAGGCGACGACTTCGCCAAATCAAATCTGGGTTTAACAGGTGAATTTGAAATTACTAATCGCTTGTTCTACGAAGTTTGGAAAGAGCAAGTTCTCAAACTGAGAGTGGTGTCAAATGAAATAGATAGCAAACAGTTAGTAGTTCCAAATGCAATCAACCCATTCGCAAACCAACCACAAACCACACCAGAACCAACCAAATGGAGAATCTAACATGCTTAAGCCAGAGAAGTTCTATGATAAGAAGAGACTTCTTGCTAGGCTTAACAATAAGACTGAGATAACAGAAGATGGACATTGGTTATGGATTGGAAAGACAACACATAGTGGACGTGGTGTGATGCAAGTTGGAGGAATTAAAGGCAGAGATATAGAGGTTCACAGATTATCGGCATTTATACATTTAGGTCTCAACTTAAAAGATACAGATTCTCATGCTCTACATAAGCCAAGTTGTTTCCGTAGAAATTGCTGGAATCCTAACTGTCTACATGTAGGTACACATGCTGATAATATGAAAGATATAACATTACTGCCAAACTTTAGATGTGGGCATCCAAAGGAGGGAAATAGCAAGATACGAAGTGATGGAACAAAAAGGTGTAAATTATGTCATAATACTATGAATAGAAATAGAAGGCACAACCAACCAAAAACCAACACAAAAACTAGCTAAGGAAGAACACCAATGAGAGCTGTACTAACCCCTGATGACTTGAAAAAAGGCGACTTGGCCGATGTTGGCTGGCATCCAGCTACTATTATTGATTATAAAGAAGAAGATGCAGATACAGATGGCAGCACAAACTGCATATTCATCTTTAAGATTACTGATGGTCCAAATAAGGGAGTCTCTCCCAGACGTTTATTCAATGAGAAAGCATTGGGGTTTGGTAAGAATCTCTGGAAGACTCTCAATTTCCCATACGATGCAGTTAAGGGATATGAGCTGAGTACCGAATTGTTTAGGCAGACAATAGGTCACAGCCTCAAACTGTATATCAAACGTGGTAAGAGCAACAAAGGTAATGAATTCAACGACGTAGTTGACTTCATGCCGCTTGAACCGGCTAAGTAATCATGGATGAGTTAACTCGTGCTAGTTATCCAGAACAAGATAGTGCTAAAATGGCTCAGATGCCAACAATAAAACAAAGAATAGAATTATCAGTTAGGCAAGCGGAAGAGAAGCTAGCCGCTGTTAAGAGAGCGAAGGAGATATTCGATAAGAATCCTGATTTAGAGGAGTTATTGAATATCATGCAGAAGGCTCACTTCTAAGTACTTATTAAGTTTGTGGTTCGTTGGAGTTTGCCGAATATATTGAATAAGGCAATCGCAATCTTATTTGATGGGTAGGATTGTCACTTTCACTACCAACGAGCCACAATTTTGTGTAATCTGGGAGGGTCATATGAATGAGGAACTCTTTACAAAAGAAGGAATAACTGTATTAGACCCAACCATGAAGAAGGATGAAATCAGATTGCTGCGTAGAGGATTGGAAGAAGTCATAGGGATTAAAATAACTAACAAAACTGGTAAACATTTATTCATAGAAGTCAAACCTAATATGTGGGAACCAAGAGAATTAGTAATAAAACATGAGCCAGACTAAATGACTGATTATATGGTATTGGTAAAAGTAGAATTTACAATTGACATAGGTATTCGAAATGATAAAAATATAATATTTGAAGCACAAGATATTGCAACTGATATAACTAAAGAAGTATTTAATAAATCATTTAGTCGTGCTCATCTAATCAAGATTGAAACAGAAGAGTTGATGGAGTTAAGTAGGGATGACAAAACCTGAGAATGTGAAATGCCCAGAGTGTGACGGTGAAATGGTATCTCGTACTGGTAAATACGGTGTATTCTGGGGATGCAAGAAGTTTCCAGAATGTAAAGGGACCAGAGACAGTCAAGGTCGTAGCAAAGCGGATAGAGAGATGGAAAAGGTAAATAAAGAAATAGATAAGGATGATAAAGACTCAGCTATGAGTGGCTTCTCATTCAATAAGAAGTCAGACCCTATCTGGAAGCAGATGAAGTGAAGTCTCCACCAGTTAAACAAAACTGGTTAGAGAGAGCTATTGATATTCATAAGTTTCATACTAGCCAATGTCGAGATGAGTCTAATTGGACAATAGAGAAGACTGCAAAAGCTCTTAACCGTTCAATAGGTTCTATCTCTCAAGATTTATTATTAGCCAGTTGGATTAAGACACACGAGAAACAACTTAAACGATTTACATCAGCTCGTGATGCGTTGGAATTTGTACGTTCAAAACGTAGAGAGATTCGATTGGAGGAAATAGATTATGATTAAGAAACCAATCGCTGTTATATCTGATAATATAACTACTACAGTTAGATGGCTTCGTTCAACTTACGATATAGTCATTTATAATTCTACTATGAGAAGCTTAACTGCAGGAGATGGAACTACTTATGTAATCGTAACTTCCAAAGAAGATGCGTTAGCATGGGAATTTGGAGGTCTTATTTTTGACCCAATGTATAAGTCTTTAGAACAAGAGGTAATGTCGAGGATAAGATGACAAACGAAGACAAGCAAATAATTGTATCGTGCTTAACAGATATAGAGAATAGATTAACTAGGATAGAAGAACAATTATTTAATAAGTTGAAGATTGCAAGGGTAATAGATGTTAGTAATGATAAAGTTCACATGGCTAAGAAAATAGTTAATATATGGGAAACTCCCGATGGAGTATTAGTTTACATAGAATAATGCCAAGCCATCAGGAAAGAATCCATAAGCAATATGAAGATTTATGTTCTGAATGTCTTAGAAGGCCAAACTGGGAATGGGACGATGAGAGCAGATGGCCGTGGTTATGTGAAGTATGTAGATGGATTAAATATCTCAAAATCGGTGTTGTTAACTCATTAAATGAACATACACTTTCTAAAATGACAGAAGAAGACCTTGCCAAGATACGTTGAAGGAATAGGTCCTATTGAGCCAGATTTAATGGTAGTAGGAGAGGCACCTGGTAAACATGAGAATGAAACTGGTATACCGTTCTCAGGACCATCAGGAGAAATGCTTAATGATTGTCTAAATAAGGCTGGGATAAGACGTAATCAGGTATATGTAACAAATGTATGCAAGTATCAGCCACCCATGAATGACTTGAAAAAGTTACATATGATAGGTGTGGATTTATCTGATGAAGCTAAGAGGTTATGGGATGAAGAAATACACCGTCTTAAACCTAAATGTATTTTGGCTGTTGGTGACACAGCATTAGAGCACGTTACTGGTTATACTGGTATCCTTAAGTATCGTGGTAGCATATTATTGGCTAAGGATGGTGTTACTAAGGTAGTTCCAACAGTTCATCCAGCCGCACTATTTAACAGGGGTGATAAGGGTGGATTAGAATACACATACATTAAATTAATTGAGCATGATATAGCTCGTGCTGTTGAGGAATCTAAGACACGAGCGTTAGTATTACCTGACAGACAACTAGATGTTTGTCATAGTTCACTTGACTTGTATAGGTTCTTTGCCAAATATGAAAAACTCGACAAAGCAGTTACTGATATTGAGTCTATTAATTGCGTTCCTGTCTGTATTGGATTTGCTTTCAACAGGCATCATGCCATATCTATACCGTTACTTCGCAATATTGGTAAGTATAGGCTTACTGATATGGGCGACCATGAAATGGATGAAATCTGGAAATTAATTGATGAACAATTAAGACGGCTGAAGTTAGTTGGACAGAACTTAAAGTACGACGAGTTTAAACTTAACTTGATTGGGTTTGAATTGCCACATATTTATTCTGATACATTGATTAAGACAAGAGTTATATTTCCTGAATTGCCAGAGAAGAAGCTACATGTGATTAGTTCTCTCTGGACTCGTGAGCCATATTATAAAGAAGAAGGAAAAGAATTTAAGTTAGGTAAGCAGAACGTAGAACAGTTATTTAAATATAATGGCAAGGACTGTGCTGTTGAATACGAGATTGACGAAGTACAAGACCAAGACTTAATTGACCTGGGAACTACATACAACATACCATTGAGGGAATATTATTATGACTACATGATGAGGAAACATAAGTTTTATTTGAAGATGGAAAATAACGGCTTTGCCGTTAATGCTCCACGACAGAAAGAATTACGCAAGAAATATACAGAAATGGCTAAAGTAGTTCATGACCGTGTGACTATAGCAGTTGGTCATGAAGTAAATGTTAATAGTTATCCACAAATGTTTGAGTTATTATATAGAGAAATGAAATTTAAGTATATGAAGCGTAATCCAACATCTGAAGATACTATAGTTGCACTGCTGGGTAATCATGCCAAGACAAAAGAGAAGAAAGCAATCCTCACAGACTTACTCGAAGAGAGACGTATCAGGACACAAAAAAGCAGGTATATCAATTTCAATTCAGATTACGACAGAAGATGCAAAACTTCTTTCAATATATCAGCAACAGAAACTTGCAGAAGCTCTACAAGCATTCTTAAGAAGCCAGTTAGACCAAAGAAAATCGGACTTGCATTTCACACTATCTCTAAGCATGGGAGATTGGCTAAAGACATACGAAGCATGTTTATACCAGACGAAGGAACTATCTTCCTTAGTGCAGACTCTAGTCAGGCTGAAGCAAGAGTAGTAGCTGTATTATCTGAAGACTGGGAGTTACTTGAAGCGTTCGATAAAGTAGATATACATAGACGAACGGCTGGACTAATGTTTGGATATTGCCAGAAATTAATACTTACAACTGAATCAATTCCAGTAGTAGATATAATGGAAAAGGATGGACCTGAGAGGTTCTGTGGAAAGAAGACAAGACATGCTGGCAATTATGATATGGGCAAAAATAGGTTTATGGTAGAGTTTAATACAGATGCTCAAAAGTATGACATACCTATGTCTATTAGCGAATGGCGTGCTGGTCAGATGCTTGATTTATTCCACGGTGCATCTCCAAGGATACGCAGTAAATTCCATCAAGATATCAAAGATTGCGTCCAATCAACGCGTGCTATTGTGGACCCATTTGGTGGACTTAGAATATTCAACGGCAGAATGGACGAAGAGATATATAAAGAAGGTTACGCCAACATACCACAAAGAACAGTAGCACATTTAGTGCAAGGAGCCGCTCTAGCTATTGATGATGAATTGAATGGCGATAATGCTGTCATGTGGTTAAGTGAAGACCATGATAGTTTGAAGATGCAAGTGCCAGAGAATAACTGGGAGATTTATGCCAGATTGATGAAGAAACATTTTGAAACTCCCATTGACTTCAGTACTTATTGTAGTCTTAAACGTAATTATATGTTGACTATACCGTGTTCGATTGAAATATCAGATACTAATTACGCAGAGATGCGGCCAATTAAATTATGAACTTAAGACAATCCCTGCTAAATAGACTTATAAAGAGAAGAATAGTTACAGATAGTAATTGTTGGGTTATGTTAACTCCATCTGGTAAAGTTAAAAGGGAGTTACATTTTCTTGGTAGAAATCATTTAGTCAATAGAGTATCAGCATTTATACATTTAGGTTTTGATTTATACTCCGACAACTTAATATGTCACACCTGTAAAACTAAATTTTGCTGGAACCCAGAACATATATACATTGGTAATACTTCAACTAACACTCTAGATGCTGTTAAAGATGGAACATTCAAGAATCCGAATACTAATAAAGAATTTTGTAAACACGGCCATAAGTTATCCGGATTGAATTTATATATCTGGAAAGATTATAAGACTGGTCAAGTCCATAGATGGTGTAAAGCGTGTAGAACTAAACATTCTCTTAACTATAATAATAAGAGGTAGAAATTAGTGATACGAATTATGCTGAGATGAGGAAGGTGAGGATATGACAGTTAAACAATTGATAGATAAGTTAGAACAGTTTGAAGATGACGCTGACGTTTTAGTTATTGATGATGACAATGGAGAAGAGTTTGATATTAAATCTGTTCATCAAGAGTTTAGAGAATCACACAAAGATGAAAAGCAACATGCCATAGTAATTATTAATTTGGAATTGGATTAGATTATAAAATATGAAATTTGAATTAGTCTTAACTTATTGGAAAGATGGTATGTTCAAGTCTAGAGATAGAATTGAGGCTGACGATACTGATAGTTTGAAAGAGCAATTTGAACTAACTATTGAGAATTTAGAGATTAAGATTTCACAGGAAGACAGTAACAAATATGCAATAGGTGAGGATGATGACATTCCATTCTGAGGTGAAGAATGTACCCATATCATCTAGGTTGTCACCTTAAAACTGGCAGATTGTGTAGAATACCACATCCAGATTTAGGCGTAGGTATACCAGTTGGGTTTGCTAGAATTATTAAATATAAAGATAAGAATATGAAACATTTACGGAGAATTCTATATGTGACTGACGATGGACCAATTAAAGGCGAGTTACTAATGGAATACTGGTCTATTCCAAGATGGTCTGATATACAAAGAGAATTAGGCGAAGAGAAAACTGGACCAATTATGTTTCAGGTTCTAAATTCTCTAGACGGAGGGTAATAAAATTATCTGTATCATAGCAGGAAACTATCAAGAAGCCAAAATATGGGCTAGAAGCCAATATTTATCTAACGAAGAGTGGTTTTACCCAATAGATATAGATGAGCTAAAGCAGCGTAGTAATTTTCATACTGTGGTAATAGGAACGGCTGGACAAAACGTGCCACCTAGTTACTTTGAGAAAATATTTAATCTAGCGCATGAGCGTGGAAGGATTGGAAGATGACTACAGAAGCATTAGTAAAAATATTTAATACTGAATTTGGCATGGGTGCTTGGCCAGAATCATATGAAGTAGACTATGAAACATATGCAAATGTATGTGTATCTGTTATCAAGGAAAGAACTCGGTACGCGATAAATGGACGTATAGTCATAAGTATAGGACCAAATGAAGGCATCATGCTTAAGAACGTAGAACTAATTTTAAAATGAACGTAGAACTGACAAAAGAGGAACTTAATTTGATTATCATAGGAATGACCAGTAGTCAGTATCCATTGTCTCTTCAGAAAAGAGCATTTGAATTGGTAATGAAATTAAGAGACTTCATCCATGAATCAACATGATGCTTGATGAGTCAGATTAACTTTGTTGATTCGTTGGTAGCTGAATGTTCACACGTTGAAACGCCCAAATCGTGGTTATGGTGGAGTTTTTTGAGTTGTATTTCAGCAGCGGCTGGAAACAACTATTATTTGACTACATTGAAAGGAGACCTAATATATAAACCTAACCTTTACATAATGTTATTAGGCGACTCCGGACTTGGCAAAGGGTTTCCAATTAATCGTGCTAAATTATTAGTATCTAAAGCAGATGTTACAAGAGTCATAGCAGGCCGTTCTTCGATTCAAGCTATCATTAAAGAACTAGCTACTAGCAGAACTAAAGAAGGTAAACCACCTATAGCTGATAGTAGAGGCTTCATTATTAATGGCGAATTATCTACTGCGATTATTGCAGACCCAGATTCACTTACCATCCTCACGGATTTATATGACGGTAACTTCAATCCGGAATGGATTAATTTACTTAAGGGTGATGGAGCCGAGAAGCTCAAAAATCCATATATCACAGCATTGTTTGGGTCTTCCCCAGCTCATTTTTATGATTCTATTCCACAAGCTAATATTGAAGGAGGATATATTGGTAGAAATCTCATTGTCTATGAAGAGAAAAGAAGTCAAGACGTAGACCTATTGGATACAGATAATGGTGGCAAAGGTGATAAATTTGATGATTACATCATTCCAAAATATGTCCCACATTTAGTTAAAGTTTCAACTCATAAGGGACAGCTAGTTCCATCAACTGACGCAAGAGAGTTATTTAATACATGGCGCCGTAAGTGGCGTGCATCTCAAACATATGATAAGACTGGATTTATGAATAGAGTTCCAGACCATGTACTTAAAGTCTCAATGTGTTTAGCATTGAGTAATTACGATTTTACTGGAGAGATTAGTCAGTTAGATATAGAAGATTCCATTAATAAAGTAACTAATTTAGTCTATTCCAATAAGAGAACGACAGAAGGTAGAGGACCTGACCCATTAGCCGCATCGACTAAAGCTGTGTTAGATTACTTGTTAGCGGCACCAGGCCAAGAGATGAGCCGCAAACAATTATTATGGAGAGGTTATGGAGTATACAACAGTTTTACATTAGACCAGATAATGGATAATTTATTAGAGATGGGATGGATAAAGCGTCAAAAGGTAGGAGTTGGAGTTCATATGGATTGGCAAGTTCATTTGTCTGGTGAACCACTTGAGAGCTATAAGAAGTACATGGCTAGTAAGGAGAAAAAGTGATTGTCTGAGAAAGGATTTAGGCTAATCTATTGTAAAGAATGTAAGAGGAAGAGACATTGTAGGTCTGTTCCTATACCAGGTCATAATTTCAGATGGACTTGTAGTAAAGGTCATAGATGGGTAGAGGTTGGTGTAACTCTCAATAGAATAATATCTGTTATGAAAGATGTGATAACTGAAGAGAGACTAACTAATATGTTTGAGAGAGATGACGCATTTTACAGACAATTGGAGAAGAAATGAGATATGTAACATTTCATATTCAAAAAGATAAGAGAATTACATTGGGAACTTGTGTTCATAAATACTTAGATTGC
>Ga0066710_100000044_pt1 | contig 44958 bp, 50 predicted proteins | sample GraSoiAngelo_159_FD_79666 | JGI IMG/M metagenome (GOLD analysis project Ga0066710, IMG submission 79666) | Grasslands soil microbial communities from the Angelo Coastal Reserve, California, USA - 14_1009_16_40cm | ecosystem: Environmental > Terrestrial > Soil > Grasslands | place: USA... | reverse complement strand
TCGGGGTAGGATGAACGCGTGGAGCTTCAGCGAAGCCCAACGACAGTTAGAGTACAAGGCCCGATGGATAGGACTACCAGTTATTCGTCTGTCTAGGCGTGAGACCAGAGGCTCCAGCATGACCTGTCCGAGATGCGGGGAGAGACTCCAATCGGACAAGAGACTGAAACGCAAGCTCTGGTGTAACAAGTGTAGAATAGTAATGGACCGGGACAGGGTGGCGGCTGTTAACCTGGCCCGGCGGAGGCGGTTGAGGTTCGACCGTTCACGGGCCCATGAGGGGCCGCAAGGCGGAGCAGTTGAAGCAGTGAAGGGGAACCCGGCGCCTACGGTAGTCCCTGGAGTCGATGCTCCGAAGCTAACTCAACCAACCAAGAGTTAACAGAACCGGATAGATTAAAGTGGATCAGGGTCGAAGGCAGATCGAGTAGGATTGAAGAGCTTCAAGCCTCCTTCTCTCGCAGGTCCGGTCGGGTTCTCATTCGCGTCGATTGGCTTTGTTGCGGCTGTTGTCGTTGCTAGGGTCTTCGTCATGCTGGAGGCTCAGTGCACACTTGCTTGTCCCGTCGTTAGGGTTCATGGTTTTAGGCTCCATCACATTTTCTATGGGCTTATCTTGCTCTTGTTGTCCGTCTCACTTCTGGCGTTGGCGGAGGATACGCGAACCAAGTGGGATGGTGCTCTGGTTGCGGGTATTGGGGTCGGGCTTGTCGCTGACGAAGTGGGCCTGCTTGTTCTAGGGGTTCAGTACTGGAGTCCCGCGTCGCTCATTGTAATCGGAGCCGTGGGAGCACTGCTGATGTTGGCGACCGTCTCGTTGATGGTTCGACAAGGGCTAGACGATTTTCGGATTCTAGATAAGGCGCAAGTGATGACAGGGCTTGCAATACTTCTGGGAATGGCAGGTTTCATCTATTTTGACAGGCCCATACACACGATGGTTGCCCAAGCCGCGGCTGGCGCATGGGCACTGTCCTTGGCCCTCATGATAACCGCGGGACGGACGCATGTTCTAAGAGTCCTCCGCGGCTAGTCTTAGCAGCAGCTTCATCAGGAGCTCCCCCGAAGTGACAACTTCGTCAACCATTACCACGGGTCTCACGCCCCGTGAGTATCAGATGAAGATATCCGAGTCGGCGACAAAAGCGAACACTCTTGTGGTTCTCCCCACAGGGCTCGGCAAGACAGTCATCGCCCTGCTAGTTGCCATTCGCAGACTATCGTCAAACATGAATTCCAAGATTCTTCTCCTAGCCCCGACCAAGCCGCTAGTAGTTCAGCACGCGAAGTTCTTCGGAGACCATCTGGAGGGCAGTCTGGTCGAAGCGATCCTCACCGGTGAGGTGTCGGCTGAAGAGCGCGCCAAACTTTTCTCCGAATCCCGACTGGTATTTGCAACACCTGAGGTGATTAGGAATGACGTTCGCCAGCACAAGTACTCTCTGCGAGAAGTGTGCTTGGTGGTTTTTGACGAGGCTCACAGATGCGTTCGAGACTATGCGTATTCTGAAGTTGCAGAGGCATACAAGTCTGAAGCACATAACCCGCTGATCTTGGCTCTTACCGCCTCTCCGAGTGCGAGAAGAGGGCGTATTGCGGAGATCTGCGAGAAGCTGGCCATCAAGAACGTTGAGATGCGAACCGAGAAGGATGAGGACGTCAAGCCCTACGTCAACGAGGTTTCCCCGAAGTGGGAACGTCTGCCTCTTCCCGCGGGCTACAAGGAGGTCAGTCGAGTTCTCCGCAACGCCCTCGACGAACGTGTCGGCAAGCTGAGAACAATGCGCCTTCTTCCGGCAAATGTCCCCGTCTCCAAGAGGATGCTCCTAGAGCTTGGAGAGAAAGTTCGGCAAAGTCTTAGAACCGGAAAGTCGGGTTCACTTTATGGTGCGATTGTGCTTCAAGCCCAGGCGATGTCCCTCACTCACGCTGTGGAATTGTTGGAGACTCAGGGCGCTGAGAGTTTGCTGAGGTTCTTGTCAAGGCTGGAGAACGCTGAAACGAGATCGAGCAGAGGCCTAGCAAAAGATGCAAGGATCGCGGAGGCCCGAAGCCTAGCTTCTGCAACGAAGAGAGAAGGTCATCCCAAAGAGTCCAGGTTGAGGGAGCTTGTCGAGGCTGAGCTTTCGGCCAATCCTGACGCAAAGATGATTGTATTTACCCAGTTCCGAGACAGCGTCGAGTCGATAACAAGCGGACTGGGCAAGTTGAGTGGAGTGAGGCCAGTCAGGTTTGTTGGCCAGGCGACCCGGCGCGATGGGGACGTTGGTCTCTCCCAGAGCGAGCAGGTCCAGATTCTGAAAGACTTTCGCGAGGCAAAATTCAACGTGCTCGTCACCACTAGCATCGGAGAGGAAGGCCTCCACGTCCCAGATGTTGACCACGTCATTTTCTATGAGGCGGTCCCCTCCGAGATTCGGCTCATCCAGCGTCGGGGGCGGACGGGGAGGACTAGGCCTGGAAAGATGACGGTTCTAATGTCCGAGGGAACGATTGACGAAGCGTACTACTGGAGCAGCAAGAGGAAGGAGCAACAAATGCAGAGGATCTTGGAAACGGTTAAGCGTCAGGGACCTAGGGCGAATGTCCGGAAGAAAACCCTTCTCGATTATGCTTAGCGCTAATGCCCTGCTCGGATCAGAGTCTTAGGTTGCGTCTGAGTCTACTTTGTAGTAGTCTGCCAGCTCGAAAGCAGACATGATCTGTTGCTCCAGCTCCTCCATCGTGGGGTACACTGCTCGGTAGAGTTCTAACGAGCCAAGTTTTGACTTTACATGGATCATGTAAGTCGGATAGGCGGGGTGTCGGAATGCACGTTTCGCCGCCCTTGATTCCCCATCATCCTCAGGATTGTATCTTATGTGAACGCTAGAGAACACTGCTCTTTGTTGTTGTCTTCCGGCAATTTTGTTCGCGAGATCCCGGAAGAGAGGTTTCTGCTCCGCACACCCGGAGCATCCATCGCGTGTGATCGAAGTGACGTATACAATGCCGAAGTTGTTGACAAGATTCTCAATTGGGCTGAGAGAGCGGTCTAGCTTGTCAAACTCGAAGGTCCTTACTAGAGAGTCTTCAGGAGTCTGAGAAATGAGAGTCATTATACGGGATAACTGCTGATGCCGCTCATATAAGTTCGTTGAAGCTTGTTAGGTGGGAAGAGGACAGTAGGTCCACCTGCGACAATTCTTGTCTTTTGGCAGGTCCTAGAGGGCTGTCCATATGGCTGCTTGCATAACCTTGCTCACCTGCCCAGTAGTTCGGAATGCGGCCGCTTCACTGAACGTTAGCGGAGCGCTGGGACCGGCGTGAATTGGTGGGTTACTCTCTAACAGGCTGAAGTCTAGGTATCCGAAGAGCGGCGAAAATGAACAGTAGCCCGACGAAAATGAGAACGATTCCCGACACGAGGGAAGCGTTGGGAGAAATTGTGATTCTGGATATTACCGGCTTGGCGCCCGTTATGTAAACGCCTTCGAAGACGATACCCGTGAACAAGAGCAGCGTTCCGATGACCGCAACCAATGATTTCAAATGTTACCTTTAATCTGGGTCACTGATGTATTAAGCGAGTTGTAACGCAGAGCAGACGAAGCAGAGCTCTGGTCCGAACTCCGCCTTCTCCTGTCGAAGGACGGGTTTTTCAGAAATCGGAAGTATGAGTGAGGTCGGAAGAATTAAAACCCCTCGAGAAGGTATCCGTCATGAACGACTATGTTGCGAACAGAGGGAGAGCTCTATGACGGCATGTCAAAGGGCCAAGTGGACCCTTCAAAGTGGAACGTCCTAAGTTTCCCGATGGGAAACGGAGATGTGTGGACTTGGGCGGAACCCCAAGCAACGATTGAACCACGAATGGGAGGACTAGCCCTCACCGTTGACCCATTTACGCGAAAGCATGATACAGTTCACATGTTTGACGATCCCAAGCAGCTCTACGCATCGACTCGCGCCTTTCCAGTCTCCCCGACGGGTGTTACGGTGTTCGAAGTAGAGATGGGTGCAGAGACTTATCGGAGCAATACCGACGATATTCGCGATGCCTTTGCCGGCTTTATCAACATGGATTTTTCCACCGGTATGATTTTCGACTTTGTAACTACTGGGACGAAAATCGGGGTCATCTACGAGCGCCTGCTAATTCCAGGCCTCACTGACGAGAAGACAGCGTTTACGTACTTGGTCGAAAATCCGTTCTCTGGTGTGAGAACTGAGCCCGGCAAGCTTCAACATTTCGCAGTGCGGATCGATGCGTCGAGAAAAACGACCGAATGGTTGGCAGAGGGGAAGCCCTTTTTCAAAGCTAACGGAATTCCCGTCGCCCCGAAGGAGATTCTAATGGGATGGGGCCTTTTTACGCTTAAGCCAGTTGACCCTCGAAAGGGGAGTACGTCGATCCATGGCCAGGGCGCAACTGGTACCTGGCGAAACTTCAAGGCAACTACTACTGGACCCTAGATTGTCCCAGAGGCTGATATTGACGCGACGGCCCACGGGGCCGGCGCTCCCTAACCAAGAATCACGCACTATCACTAGAAAACCCTCCGAGGACCCATCGAGATACAAAACAGGTTCCAGACTTGGGAGCAGAAAGAACCTTTCATTTGAAATCGTCTAAGCGTGAATCGCCCAGAATGAAACCCGATCGGAAAAATAAGCGCGAGATTTCCAGACCCGCCTATTCCACAGCTAACCCTAGGGGAATACGCATAGTTCCCCAAACAGTGGACAAGCCCATAACCGGCTAATCAGCGGAAAACAAGCTCAGAATCACGCCTCAAGCCCGGAACTCGCCCAAAACGTGCCCCAAATCGCAATCCGTCAGCGACCCTCAATGCGCGCCTTCAGCGCGAAGGAAAAGGCTGACGATTCCACTCTGCCAAAATTCCAGACTCGCCCATAACACGCCCTGTCAGCCTGAAATCGCTCGTTCTCCCCGTCAGACAGAAAACGACCCCTGAAAAAAAGATCGGGTACGGACGCGGCCGTTTGAGACGTGAAAGAGGAATCCATGAAAGGCAAGAACAGCCATTGTCCAAGAAAGCTAATCTACACGGTCTTCCGAGGTGGGGGCCTTATGCTCCAGTCTTCCCTTTAGTCTCAGTTCTTCTTTTTCCAAGTAGTCGAACCCGTCCTTCAGCAAGGTTCCAACAAGAGGTCCGAACAGAAACGCAGCCGCCGATAGGACGGCGCCGACGGAGATGAAGGCCATGATGGCAGCGAATAATTTCCCTGCATCAGTGGCCGGATTACGAGCTGGTCCCTGAGTGGTGGCTATGAGACTGATGAAATAGAATGCGTCCACATAACTCCAGCCCTCCAATAGAACGATGCCCTCAGTTCCCACAGAAAGCACTATGATCACGATAACTATCGAGAGCAATGTTCTTCGTTTGAAGGGGGAAAGGGGATGATGGACTAGCCTGGCGACTCGTCCTCTCATTCTGCCCACCGCAGGATGCCTTTTGAGAGAAGAAGATTAGAGCTTAACTCAAGACTTTGCAAACCCAAGTCTGCGAAGGCAGAAATAACTCGGCTCGAAAAAATGCCTAATATGGCTCATATGCTGGACATGAAATCATTCTTCGCTGGAATGGTATTTGGCATAATCCTAGGAGTACTCCTAGGCATCATTCTCGAGGCCAACTTCTTCTTTCTCATTTGAGACTTCCCTACCCGAGCTTCTTAGGGTCAATGGCGTTGCCGAACTTTTCCAAGTAGGCGACTTCACTCAACGGCTTGCGATTTTTCTTCTTGCCGGTTGTTGTCCGCGTTGGGTATCCAAACCCGACAACGAGCGTTGGCTCAAGGGTTAGTGGAATCGCGAAGTCGTTTCGAAGCCTCTCGTGTGCAATACCCGTGTAAATGCCTGACACCACACCGTAATTCCACGCGGCCAGCTGCATGTCCTGAGTTGCCCTTCCCGCGTCAATCTTGGCGAATCCCAACTTCGGATCAGTCAATACGATGACAGCGAAGTCTGCCTTCCCAACCCAGCTACCGCTCGTGCTATCGGCCGCCAAGGTTCTGATGTTGTCCTTATCCTGAACCAGGATGAACTTCCAATGCTGACGATTTACTCCGCTACCAGTCAGCCTCGCAGCTTCGAGAACCTTTAGCTTCACCTCCGCCGGAACCTTCTTCGGAGCGAATTCGCGAACGTCCAGCTTGGTAGCTATGCACTCGTAGGCGTCCATGTCCTTAGTACTCGAAATATAGTGAAAACCGTGTCAAGTTAAAAATGGCCCCTATAGTCTCGCGCCCCTGGCGGGACGGTGACGAGAGAGGCATGGAAGCTCAACATGTCACGGTTGACGAGAGGGAACTCAAGGAATTCTGCGAGCAAGTCTTCATCAGGCTTGGCGTCCCCCCCAAAGATGCCAAGACAACAATTGACGTTCTCGTCCTAGCGGACCTCCGCGGCATCGAGTCGCACGGAGTAGCGAGACTACCTCGCTACGTCAATGGAGTAAAGGCCGGCTACATCAAGCCCATAGAACGGAGCCGAGTTGTCAAGGAAACCAAAACCACGGCTCTAATCGACGGAGAACAAAGCCTCGGCCAAGTCGTTTCGCGGAAAGGAATGGAACTCGCCATCAGAAAGGCCAAGGAGACTTCGGTCGGGATAGTGACAGTCCGGAACTCCAACCACTACGGAATCGCAGGATATTACACCCTCATGGCCCTAGAGCAAGACATGATCGGCGTAAGCATGACCAATGCAGCACCCCTCGTCGTTCCAACTTTCGGACGAAACGCAATACTTGGAACAAATCCGATAAGCGTTGCAGCCCCGGCATCACGTGAGAGGCCTTTCGTCCTTGACATGGCGACCTCCGTAGTTCCCCGTGGCAAGCTCGAAGTTCTAGACCGCAAGGGTCTCCCAATGCCTCCCGGCTGGGCCGTCGACGAGACAGGACGCAGTTCAGCTGACCCAAGTAGAGTCCTAAACGCGATGGCAAAACGCCTTGGCGGGGGAATATTGCCCCTCGGAGGAGAAGGAGAGGAACACTCAGGACACAAAGGCTACGGTCTGGCACTGATGGTCGATGTTTTCTCTGGAGTTCTAAGCGGTGCAGCTACAGGGCTCAAGGTGAACGCAGAGGAACGAAAACCCGACGTTGGCCACTTTTTCATGGCCTTGGACCCAGCGGCATTCAGACCGCTCGACGAGTTCAGGCTAGACATGGACCGACTTGCGAGGGAGCTGAAGGTCTCACCGAAAGCGCAAGGACAGACAAGAATCTACGTCCACGGGGAGAAAAGTTTCACTCGAATGGAACGATTCCGAAAAGAGGGGATCCCCTTGGATCCCAAGGTGGTCGAGGCGCTGAAGAAGATAGGATCCGAACTCGGGGTTAAATGGCCGAAGTGAGAATCGGTGATGCATGATTCCTGGGATGTTGCAATTGTCGGAGGCGGCATCCTGGGGACTTCCGTGGCTTATTGGCTCGCTAATCAATACGAGGGCCGGATTGCTGTCCTTGAGAAAGAAGCACAAGTAGCAGTACACACGTCCTATCGAAACACCGGCGTGGTTCACAGGCCGTTCTACTTGGACCCTAAAGCTCGCAGGGTCTTCGCCAGATCAGCTCAGACCGCATATGGTATGTGGAAGAAATATGCGGCGGAGCGCGGATTGCCTTGGAGCCCTGTCGGTACTCTCGAGGTCGCAACTAAGCCTGAACAATCTTCGCGGCTCGAAAGGTACTACCATTGGGGTCTTGAGAACGGAATGACGGAGCGGGAGCTTGAGCTTCTATCCTCTGAGGATGTTCGGAAGCTAGAGCCCCACGTTCGGAGTTTGGGAGCTGTCTGGTCGAAGACAGACACCGGAGTCGACTATAGAGCATTTACCCGCTCTCTCCGCGCTGACGCGGAGGCAGAAGGTGTAAAGTTCCTATTGGACTCTGATGTCAAATCGGTGACCGTTGGACCGGACCACTTGATGATTAACCTCAGCCATGCAAAAGAACCAGTCAAGGCAACGTTTCTCATCAACTGCGCTGGCGGGAATTCCGTTAAGATTGCCCACATGCTGGGAGTCGGCCGAGAGTACGCAGACCTCAACTTCAGGGGTGAGTACTGGGAAATTGGCAAAGATTGGGTCAACCTTGCAACCCGCAACATCTACACGGTTGCAAAGCATCCTGAGCTGCCTTTCCTAGACCCACATTGGATCGTGAGGGCTGATGGACGACGAGAAATTGGACCGAACGCAGTTCCTGTCTTTGGACCCTACATATATCGAGGATTCTTCGACAACCCGTGGCAGGCTCTCGAGAAAATGCTCGAACCTCCTGTAATGAACAAGATAGCGCTATTGTACAATAGAGACTTTCTCACTCTCGCCGGAGAAGAGTGGATGTCATCAATATCAAAGAAAGTCATGGCAGGAAGGGCGCAAGAGTTTCTCCCCGAACTCAAAGTTGACTGCCTTGTTAGACCCGGGGTAGCCGGAGTCCGCGCATCTGTTATCGACAAGAAAGGCGACTTCGCGAAGGAAGCAATTGAAATCCCCGGTCCCCTCTCATTCCACATTGTCAATTACAACTCTCCAGGCGCGACCGGCTCCCCCGCATTCGCAGCTTGGCTCATTCAGAAGTTGAGCTCAAACGGGTACTTCGAGGGCTTAAGCCGTAGACCGAAATTCCGCTCTGGAACATGGGACTTTGATTCCGTATGCAAGCTGGTCGGCGGCTAGCGCGTACATTCGCTCACGAAAGGCAGAAATCTTCCAGAGTTCAAGTTTGACTGTGAAAGGTTCTTTGGTCAGAAGCTCGCGAAGAGCCGCGACCGTATGGTTTGCAGGAGTCACCTGCACAGCTAGTCTTTGGCTTTTCCTGACCCTTGCTATTTTTCCATCTTCAGGTCAGAGGCTACTAATTGCTCTGTTTTTCGCGATTCCGATTGTTGGATACGCTTCACTCTGGCAGAACAGATTGCGAAACGAGTATCTCCTCGGCGACCTTCCGAAGGTGTGGTCAAGGGCTTCTCTTTTTCGCGTGTTGGGTGAGAAGACGACCTATGGACAGAAAGTCGTATACTTTCAAATCGTGTTGCTCGGCTACCTTGCCAGTTCGGTCGCATACCATTTTCCCGCTGTTCTACAAACCCTCGACCTGCTCGCCCTAACGACTATTCAACAGAAACTCTCGATCTCCGCACTCTTGTCCGTGACTTTCGCAGGAATCCTGGCCGTCCTAGTGGGAGACGCTATCTCAATCTATCTTCTGACTGAACACCCTAGGTCTAAGATCGAGCAACTTCCATGATTCCCATTAAGGACGAGAACCCGTCATCCACCACTCCTTTCGTCAACTATGGACTTATCATTGTTAATGTCGTAGCCTTCCTGCTGACCTACTTTAGCCCGAACTTTGACCAGATTGTTACGATTTACGGGGTCACACCTGCCCAAGCGTTGAACGGTGGAGAACGCATCGCATTCATCACCAGCATGCTTACTGGCATGTTCCTTCATGGTGGATTGCTCCATATTGGAGGGAACATGCTGTACCTCTACATTTTTGGTGACAACGTTGAAGATCTGCTTGGCCATATTGGCTACATACTATTCTACATCCCAGTGGGAATAGCTGGAAGTCTCGTCTACATTGCCAGCAACCCAAGCGGCCCAGTCGCTATTGGCGCGTCCGGCGCCATATCTGGAGTGCTAGCGGCCTACGTCGTCCACTTTCCGAGCGCCCGGGTCAGAGCAATCGTTTACTACGGGTTCTTCGCACGTCTCACCCGAGTTCCGGCCCTTATCCTCATAGGCTTCTGGTTCGTCTACCAGCTGGTCTTCGCCTTTCTCGACGTGGAGGGCGGAGTAGCCTATTTCGCTCACATCGGAGGATTCCTAGCAGGGCTTCTGACAGGATTCCTAATACCCCGCAGACGAGAACCTGCATCCTCTGACTATCTGCGCATGTAGGGAAGTCCTTTTCCCTTTCCCAGCATCTGTCCTCGTCCCCTGCCTTTCATCGACTTCATCATTTTCCTCATTGTGAAATACTGGTTTACGAGTTCGCGAACCTCTCGTTCTGAACGTCCCGACCCTCTTGCAATCCTCTTGGCCCTAGACGCGTCGACCAGGCGGGGTTCCTCCAACTCCTTCCTCGTCATGGAGTGAATGATCACGCGCCAAGCTATCATTTTCTCCTCCGCCACTCCTAGCTGCTCATCAGGCAAACTCACCCCGCCAGGGATCATCTGCAGAACTTTCCGCAGTGGACCCATCTTGCGAAGGTTTTCCATCTGGTCGTACATATCCTGGAGGGTGAACCGTCCTTCGAGGAACTGTTTGACCTTAGCCTCCGGAACCTTGACCTCGGCTTCCTCCACTTTTGCCAGCAACGCTTTCAAGTCACCCATTCCTAGGAGGCGGCCGGCGAAGTCTGTCGGGACAAACTGTTCAATGTCGTCAATCTTCTCTCCAGTTCCAATGAACTTTACTTTTGATCCCGTCGCCACAACCGCCGATAAGGCACCGCCACCTTTCGCGGATCCGTCCATTTTTGTCAGAAAAATGGACCCGATTGGGGTGGCTTCGTGGAAGGCTCTCGCCTGCGTGATAGCTTGCTGGCCGATGCTTGCATCTATCGCGAGGATTATCTCGTCGGGTTTGACCGCGGAGGCGATGTGCTTCATCTCGTCCATCAAATCCTTCTCGTTTCGGTGGCGTCCGGCTGTGTCAATAATCACGATGTCGGCCTTTTGCTTCTGGAAGTGCTCTAACCCATGTTTGGCGACCTCCTCAGGTTTCTTCTTTCCCGGCTCGCCGTAGACGGGAATCTCAACCTTGGAGGCAAACTGGGTTAGCTGGTCGAGTGCTCCAGGACGGTAAGTGTCGGCGCCGACAAGACCCACCCGTAGGCCCCGTTTCTGAAAGAACCTTCCCATCTTGACTGCGGTTGTCGTCTTGCCGGTGCCTTGAATCCCGACCAGCATCAGCTTTCGGAATATTCCCGGTTGGGCCTCGACCTTCGCTGGCTCCTGGCCTACGAACCGCGTCATCTCTTCGTAGAGAACCTTGACGACATGCTCCCGCCGTGTTATGCCTGGTGGGAGCTTCTCCTTCAATGACCGCTCTTCGACAGCCTTGGAGAGCTGCAGAACGAGCTCCACGTTCACGTCGGCTTGGAGCAAAGTTCTCTGAAGATCTTTGGCTAGCTCCTTGACAGCTCGCTCGTCAACGTTGGGCATCCGCAGTAGCTTGCGGACAGCGTCAGAGAGCGACCGGCCGACAGATTCCAAGACTATGAGACGAGAATTCTCTTGCGCTTCTTAACCTTCTCCAACACCGCGGCGAGAATCAAAGGCAGGCAAATTGTCGCGTCGCCATAGACGTCAACGAACCTTCCTGCTTTCCGAATCTTCCTCCAACTAATTGATTCCGCTAGTGACGCCCCGCTCAGCCCTCCGGGCTCGGGCCTATCAGCTGTGATCTGGACAGCCGCGTCTACTCCCTCCCGCAAAACGCTAGCGAGGAGGGTGTGATGCTTCGGAAGGCCCCCGCCAATAATGAGGACCCCCATCTTCTTGGAAGTCATGGCAACATCGACCATTCTGGTAACGTCGGCCGAGGGGTTCAGCCCCAGCGTTTCGGTTTGCGAGAAACTCCAGATGCTCAATCCTAGAATTGAGTCCAACAGTCCAGGGGAGAAAACCTTCACGTTCTTCATAGCCGCTTTGTAGAGGATGGAGTCTCTATCCTTCAGAAGCAGCCCGAGCAGTTTGAGCAGCTCGGAAAAGGAGATGTTTCGACGATCCTCCAAAGGAATCGTCTTCAGCATTCTTCTGACTCGCTGGTCCAGTTGCTCGAAGGAAGATTCCTTAACGAAAATGTCCGCGATGCGATTATAGCCTGCACGAATGAGTTTTCTGTCGTCCACGTCGAATGTTCCTTGGTAGTGACGGAAGCCTAAGGACTCGACGACGTCGTGAGTCAGGTTTGCTCCCGTGCTAACGATCGCGTCCAAGAACCCCCTGGTCACCATATCACCAATTGCAAGTCGGAAACCGGACGGGACCATTGGACCCGCAAGAGTGAGAAAGTTTGTGTAGTCACTGTTGGAAAACATCTCTGTCAAGACGCCAATCGCGGCACCAATTCGCCCACCCCCGAGAACGCCTGTGTCCCCCATTTCACGGGCTAAAGCACCTACACTCATTCCTGGTCGTAGGTGAAGATGCCTCACCACTCGAGGGGGCTGCTGAGGGAAGGAAGAATCAGCCCTTTCTTCTAACTATCATGTTCCGGCCGAGAACGCTCCAGTATTCGACTTCGACCCCTGCGGAAAGCGAAGCCTTCAACTCCGCATCCTCTGGCATTGGGGTCTCGAAAGTCTGATAGTTCTCCATATCCATGAGCTGGACGACGTCGCCGGAAACGGATATTATCTGTCCGGTCCGTTTGTCTATAAGAGGAACCTCGGTCCTAGCATCGACGGGGCTGATAAGGTTCTTTTTCTGGCCTGTGAAAGCGCTAATCCCAACTATCCTCGCTTTGGCTGAACCGTGCTTTCCAGGTTTTGACTTCTCAAACTCGACAATTCTACACGGCTCGCCGTCGATGATCACATATTGGCCGACCTTGAGACTGCCGACGTCGACAGGTTTACTCACCGACTAGACCTTGTTTTCTACCCCGAGACGTGCTCCATCTAAAAGACTTCCCGCGGCTACACCCGATGTTTCTAGGGAATTCTTTTCAACTGTCACTTTCGAGCTCTACGCACCGACCCTGATAATCATTGCCCAAGCGGATAGGCGTAGTAGCCAAACGAGACTCTCAAGAGATAGTTGCCGTAGCGAGAAGAGTCTGCGATTCAATAAAGGAGAAGGGTTTCTCCGCCCAGCCCGAGCTGGCCCTAGGGAGGCTTGCGAAAATTCCGGGCGGCAAACCTATCGGACAGATGCGTGTTGACTTGATTGTCACTGTGGGTGGGGACGGGACAGTCCTGAAGGCGGCCCGAGAAATGCCAGAAGCAGACATTCCAATCTTGGGAGTAAACATGGGACGGCGCGGGTACCTCACCGAGGTAGGACCTTGGGATTTTGATGAGGCTCTGGCCCGATGGAGCCGAGGCGACTTCCAGCTAGAGAAACACTGGAAACTCTCCGTTTTCGGTGGGGATAGGTTGTTGGGAGAGGGATTGAATGAGGCACTGATGACACCGTCAGTACCCGCAAAGATGCTCAGCGTTGAGGTAACGCTGGGCGCCAAGAAAATCTACTCTGCAAGGGCAGATGGCGTTATCGTATCGACGCCGACCGGATCTACGGCTCACTCCTTCTCATCGGGGGGACCAATCCTTGAGAGCTCGCTGAATGCCTTTGTTCTCAGTTTCATAGCGCCGCTGCAGCCGGTCCACGCGATTGTTGTTCCCACCAGTCGGACCCTTCGAGTCACTGTTGACAAACCGAGCCCTGGCGCATATGTTTCCATCGATGGCAAGGTCTATGGTAGAGTTAGGATCGGGGAATCCGTCACCATTCGCAGGTCGTCTAACAATACCCTTTTCGTTAGGTTTGGAGACTCTTTCCTTGAGCGGAGTCTACGAAGGCTCGCGCCTGAGAAGGAGAATGTTTGAGAGTTCTAGTTCTTGACACCTCCGCATTCATTATGGGTTTCAACCCTTCTGGAATGGGAGAAGTCTATACGGTAGAGGATGTGGAGAAAGAGCTCATCCAGGGAACAACGTCTGACCTTCGCTTCCAAGCTTCTAAGGAGAAAGGAGGCCTTAGGGTCCGAGAACCCTCCGCTCGATCGAGAAAGACGGTTGAGGGAGCCTCTGGTGAAACGGGGGACAGAGGCCAACTCTCCTCGGCGGACAAGAGCGTCGTCGCGCTTGCGCTAGACCTCAAAGAGTCTGGTGAAGAGCCAGTGATTGTTAGCGATGACTATGCCGTACAAAACCTCGCGGAACATCTGGGCCTAAGGTACGGCTCGCTGGCCAATTTCGGGATCGCTCACAAGTTCCGCTGGATAGTGTACTGTCCAGCATGCCATCGTCGGTACTCGGACGGGAAGGAGTGCCCTGTGTGTGGGACAGATCTTAGAAGGCGGGTCCTCTCAAAGGCGCGTGTGACAAAAGAATAGACCTACTATTTGCTTCCGGGTGTTTTGGGCGGGCCGCTGTCGGACAAAGAAAAATGAACACCAACAAAATCAGCAGCGCGTAATGTCGAAATGCCCACAGGAGACCCATAGTATTCGCTCGGTCCATCGAACACTTCACGACAATTACTGATGCTTTCTTACGTGTTCTCTGCTGGAGTTCGGAATCCTCGGCCGTGAATCCTCATCCCCTGTTTCGGGGGCTTCACGTTCACTATGTTAATGTTCACAGTTCTCTTTTTCTTAACTGCTTTGGTGAAACCTGATTAGCTCATACTCAATTGCTTCAGTTGTCGAAGAACGCTATCGCGAATCTTCTCGGCGCCCCGCAATGGCTCCGACAGTCTTCCCCCCGCTATTAGCGGAATGAGTAATGGATGTGTTTTTTTTCCACACTTGGGGCATGCAGGCGCGAGTGAGCTAGCAAGCTTCACCTGTTCAATAAGGCAGTCTCCGCATCTCCAAACATGTTTCCTTCCTCCGAGCTTGCCCCTCTTGGCGACACTCTTTCCATCGGCTTGGACAATGTCCAAGGCGAAGTCGATAGTAGGCGCATTGCTGACAGAGGTTCCCACCCCGAAGCCATCAGCGCCGGCCTCTGCGAGTTTCTTGACCGAGAAGTCGTTCAGCCCGCCTGAGACGAAAATCTTAACTTTGTTGAAACCTCGGGAGTCCAGTTCCCAACGGACTTCCCGGATTATTTCGGCAAAATCGCCTCTTCTGGAACTGGGCGTATCCAAACGGACACCATAAAGGTCCTTTCCCAAGGCATCGGTGGCCATTATCGCTTCGGTCTTCTCATCGTAATACGTGTCGACGAGAGCTATGCGTGGAACATCTCGGGCCATGTGCTTGTCGAAGCTCTTCCAGGCTTTGACTTGGTCTCCCATCGCGATAATGAGAGCATGGGGCATTGTCCCAGTGGCCCGTTTCTTCAGCAGCTCAGCCCCGATTAGGCTGGAGACAGCGTCGAATCCTCCAATGTACGAATAGCGGTCGACCATGGGAGCAAGAACTGGATGCACCCGTCGTATTCCGAAAGATAGTATTGTCTTGTCGCCCGCCGACTGGCGGACGCGCGCGGCCATTGTAGCGATGCCGGATGCCTGGCAGAGAAGTCCAAGGAGCGGTGTTTCGTAGAGGCAGAAATCTATGTAACGTCCTTCCAAGACCATCACAGGCTCCCGGGTACCTTGATAGTCGTAGGGATGAAACAGGGTCCCCTCGGGAAAGCTGTAGACGTCTATCGGGATTCCTTCCAATAGATGAGCGGCCTCTTCGACGCCTACGAAGATTCCCCAAGACCAGTCGTGAGGCAAAGACCCTGTTGTGACCTCCGCCGTTACTTTGAGGTCGGAGAGTCCTTCCTTCTCAAGTATTTCCTTCGTTCGAACGAAATATATGTCCGTAGTCCCGGCATTTTTTATCTCGTCCTCTGTGGCAACCTGAAACTTTCTCATGTCGAGCACTCTCCCCCGTGGCTATGTCTCGAATATACGCTTGGTCAAAAGCAAGAGTTTGGCGTCCTTGTTGACTCGCGTTTCGGTTTCGGGTACCGACAAGCTATAACTACATAGAGAGCTGGAGCAAATACCTAGGCTTGGAGAGGTAGTGTTGAGGTCTCTCGAGGAGCTCTCGAAAAAAGCGCTTGAACTGAAGGACAAGGGTATGTCCACGTATGAGATTGCTGACGAATTGAAGGTTCAGGCGGACACGGTTGTATGGCTATTGCTACACAAGAAGGATGCTGGACAGAAGCCCAAGGATGCGTACGATGTATATGTAAACTGGAATCCAATCGGCTCCAGTGTCCGGCGTCTAACATTGGTCGGTAGGGCGATGGCTGACACCGTCCGAGAAGCTGTCGAGTCAGGTTCAATGGAAGAGCCTGAGGTTGTCGCCGGTATTGAGGGAGGAGCAATGGCCTTGGGGCTAATCGTGGCCAGGTCGCTAGGGAAGCCTATGGCATCTGTTCGCCCGCAACGACTGGGAGAGAAGAAAGTCGCTGGTGCTATTAACCCAAGCTTTTCCCATGTGGAGGGGAAGAGAGTTCTGATCGTCGATACAATCCTCCGTATGGGCGAAACCATTCGTGCGGCAATAGAGACCCTCGAGGCTGTGAAGGCGAAACCCGTCGGTGTTACGGTCCTGGCCAACAAAAGTGGAAAGGAGTCTATCGAGGGCATACCGTTGAGGTCGCTTGTGGAGTTGCTCCCCGTGGCGACGCAGTAGATCGAACATACGTCCTCCGTCTCTACAAGTCCCACAAGGACCGAGGGCATGCTTATCTTCCTCCGTTGCTTGCATGCATCTGCCTTGACAGTGTTGTCTTCCGACAAAAGGCTCACGTACGTCACTCTCCTTGCTGACGAGAGCATTCATCCGCGCTTCGAGGAGGCCTTGAAAAAGGTTCAGGGGGAATTTGCGAAGCACCACCCGATGTACGTCGGCGGGAAAAAAGTTCTCTCGAGCGAAGGCGAGTTCGACGTAAGGAGCCCTATCGACACAAGGATCGAGCTAGGGTCCTTCCAGAAAGGGACTGCCGATCACGCGAGGAAGGCGATCTCTGCAGCCAATCAAGGGTTCGAAGATTGGAGCGGCCGGTCTTGGACTGAACGCGTCTCAATCATACGGAGGGCGGCTGACCTCATCGAAGGCCGAATGTTCAATCTTGCAGCCCTTGTTACGTACGAGGTGGGAAAAAACCGTTACGAGGCGATTGCCGAGGTAAGCGAAGCTGTGGATATGTTCCGTTACTACGCTGACTTGATGGACGAAAATGAAGGTTACGTGAAGCCGATGAAACCCGGGGCCCCTGGCGAGCGAACCAAGAGTATTCTCAAACCTTACGGTGCCTGGGCCGTAGTATCACCGTTCAATTTTCCATTGGCTCTTGCAGCAGGGATGGTGGCAGGTGCGCTGATAACTGGAAATACTGTCGTGTTCAAGCCCACTAGTGCCGCCCCGTTCTCAGGCTTGAAACTCTATGAAATTCTCACCGAGGGAGGGGTCCCAACGACGGCAATCAACTACATCACCGGCCCTGGAAGCTCGGTGGGCGATGAGATAGCGAAGAACCATAATGTATCAGGGATCGCGTTCACCGGTTCAAAAGACGTTGGCATGAAACTCTACAGGGACTTCGTCAATGGCCAACCGTATCCGAAACCGTTCATATCTGAAATGGGAAGTAAGAACCCGGCTATCATCACCTCCAAGGCGGACCTCGAAAAGGCCGCCGAGGGCGTTGTTCGCGGCGCTTTCGGCTATGGGGGCCAAAAATGCAGCGCTACTAGCCGAGTATACGTCGAGAGAGTCGTAAAAAACGACTTCCTGAAAATTCTCAAGAACAAAGTTGAGCAAATAAAAGTCGGTGACCCGAGAGAAAAAGCCGTCTTCGTCGGACCTGTCATAAACGAACAATCGACAAAGAAGTATGAACGTAGCCTTCAAACTGCGCTCAAAGAGGGGGCAATAATTGTCGCAAGCAGCACGTCGGAACCGAAAGGGTCCACCCCGAAGGGGTACTACGTCAAACCAGTTGTTCTAATCGGCCTTCCCTCAACCCACCGGCTAGCCAAGGAGGAGCTATTCGTCCCATTCGTCATAGTAGACGAGTTCAAAACCCTCAAAGAGGCGATGCAAAAGGCAAACGACACGGAATTCGGCCTCACCGCGGGCATATTCACCCAGGACCCCAAAGAACAAGAATACTTCTTCGACCACATCGGCTTTGGGGTCACGTACGCAAACAGAAAAGGCGGAGCCACGACGGGTGCCTGGCCAGGATCCCAGTCTTTCGGAGGATGGAAAGGCAGCGGCGCAACAGGAAAAGGCGTAGGAGGACCATACTATCTTCTAGAGTTCATGCATGAGCAAGCCCAAACGGTCGTTGAAGAAAGGCCCTAGTCAGGGCCCGTCCGTAACAAGTGTTCTCTAAGTAACTATGAGTTCGCCATCCGATCCAGGTGCTGAAGAAAGTGGTTTTCGCCGCCGATTGGGAAAACTCCCGATGCGGCTACCGAATGCCCGTCTCCAAAACCTCCCGCTAATGAACACGCCTCCGGGAGTATTTTGGACAACGATGGCCGAGTTCCCTTTTCGATCAACGTTATCAGTGGTTGGGGAGCGCGACCTGAAACCTTCACAAGGGGAGCTGGCAGCCTTCCCCATCCGGGAATGTCGGGCGGGACATTCATCATTCCAATGAGATATTTGACCGGATTGACCCCCCGCTGGAAGCGAAGGTAGGAGCAGAAGCTTCCTACGACCTTTCCGCTCATCCCCTGATAGTTGTCTCTTGCATTAAACCACTGGATCATCTTCAATTGAGACAGGCCTCCGCTGCGAATCGCTTCGAGCATTCGTTTATTCACTTCTTTCCGTTTGCCTTCTAGCCCGTTGGCCGTCTTGAGAGTTCTTACGTCAAAGCCATTGATGCAAGCATGGACGCCTGTTCTAGGGCCGTCATTATAGTAGCCAACTGAGCCAAGTACGTTGAGGACAGTCGCCGCCTTTGCTCTAGAAATACTGGTGTTTTCAGTCCTGATTCGATAGTCGTCCCTGCCTTCTTTTTGGGTGACACTGATTCGTTCAGCATCCTCTTCCACCAGCGAGTTCAGACCTTGGGTTTCGCCTGGAATCTCCATTGACCCGATTAGGGCTAGGTGGGCGTATCTTTGGAGTTCTGGGTCCACGCTCTTGGCGAACAGGTATGCAACTGTGGCCGACGATGCCTCCTTTTCTCCAGAAAAACCGTCCAGTTCTGGGTTCAGGTTGAGGACCAGAGGGTCCGACGAGGGCTTGGTGTCGTGGTGGTCCAGAACGAGTATAGTGTTCTTTGCTTGGTTGCTTTCTTTCAGGAGGTCGACATGGCCTGAACCTAGGTCCACATAGGCGATGATTCGTCCCGGGATTCCCTCGATGCTTGCAACCACTTCTGGGTATAGCTTGTCGAGGCAGATTAGCTCGGTTTCGAGGCCTAGTTTCTCGAAAGCGAGTTTGGTCAAAGCCGCTGAGGCGAGCCCGTCGGCTTCGTCGTGGTGGAGAACAATGGCATTCCCGTAGCCCGACCTCCTCACCGTGCGTAAGGCTAACTCCAAACGAGATCGAAACTGGAGCATATCCCCCATTAGTGTTCACTCAGGTTTTGGTGAACTTAGCTATGAAATAGCCAAGCCAGTCAAGTTCGGGGTCGAACCGCTGGGTCAACCCTTGGGGATCATGGCCGGGTCTCCCGATAATTGGCGAGGCCTCTTCAAGCTTGAGACCACAGTGTTCGACGGCGAACCTGGCAACATCTTCGCACTCTTCGCCGGTTATTGTGCAGACACTGTAAACGACTGTCCCTCCAGGTTTCACTATCCTCTTGGCGGCTGAGAGGAATTGCTTCTGGTAGGATGCAAGGTTCTCGACGTCTCTTTCTGTCGTCGTGACTGAAAGTTTGGGAGTCACCCCGAGGCCAGTGCAAGGCGGGTCGACGAGGACGCGGTCCGCCTTCAAGGAGAAGTCAGTGTGGGCGTATCTTGAGTCGTGGTTTACGAGACGATAGTTTTGACAGCCGAGTCTTTCTAGCTGTTTTCTTGCCTTCTCTACTTTCCTCGCGTTCCTGTCGAACCCTATAATCTTGGCCTGGTTGTCCGTGGACTGACAAATGTGAGCTAATTTCCCACCTGGGGCACAGTTCATGTCGACAATGGTCTCCCCTGGCTTCGGGTCCAAAACTAGGCAAGTCACCATCGCCGGTAAAGATTGGAGGTGAATTTCCCCCTTCTCGTACCAGACCTTGTCCATCAGGCTTGGGAGGTGGAACCGGTTTTCCTTGACCTCTACAGCGATACCTTGACGGTAGGTCAGGATACTGGTCTCACTTTGCCGGGCAACTCCTACCCCCACTACAACACCAAACTGGTCAGTAACGGTCGCACTCGACCCCGCTCTAAGTCCATGGCACCGCCTTACTCCCCGGGCATAGAGATGAGCACCTTGGAGCACAGATTCTGCAGCGAACCGGTCTGCTTGGACACTGACTCCTCGTGGGAAAAGCGAGTGCTCGCTTGCCGGGATGAAGGCGGCCTCTTGAACCGTCTCGTCGAGCCTTGCATCAATCCCTTGGCCTCGCATCTCACTCTGGATTCGAGACCGGCTGGACCTCAAGGTGTTGATTCGAAAATAATACCGAGGTCCCATCGAGTGGAGCGATTTGATTACTCTGTCCAGCCGATCATGGTAGACTCTACCAAGTACTATGGTAAGGCTGTTGTAGTCTGTAGAGGGTCGATTCATCAGAAATCCGCAGTAGCTCGGGCCGCTCGGACCTAGTCACGCTTCTTGAACTTGCGGATAGGGTGGAGCTTCTCAACCGTGAACCATTCTCCTCCGCACTTGTTAGGACACTCGTTCGAGTACCGCACCATCTCTCCCTCGTTGTAGTTTGAGGTCTTTCGTCTTCCCTCAATCGTCCTCTTGAAACCCACGTTGCACTTGATGCATCTGAGTTCCAACACCACCCTAGGCAGTTCCCTCAGCCCTCAAACGTTTTTTTGCTCACGCAAAGACTCGTAATTAAGCGGGACACTGGGCTGATTCTAATCAACAAAGACTCTCCTCGGGACACGAGGCGCACCTGTCGCACAGAATCACCCGGAAATGAGCACTTTTCCACGGGAAAAGCCTAAACTGGGGGAGTTTGCGAGCAGCCTCATTGTTTTTCAAAGTTAAGCCTCGCCACACCAGATTGCTCTCCTTCAAGTTACTGCACGCTTAAACGCCGAATAGCCCGAACCGACAATCGGAATACCGTAAACATAGACCACGTGGCTGCTAACTTGAAAGCTTCTCCAAAGTCGACTCAGAGTAATTTGAAAGGGGTTTCACATGTTCCATTCGAAGAATTCTCCATGCGAAAAGTGGAGGATTTGGTGGAGCAATTGGAGAAGGCGAGGCCCAAGGATTCGAAAGTCGAAGTGAATCAGATGGAAGAGTCACGCCACTCACCATGTATGCAGGAAATGGTGGCTGTCATGGTCCACAATCTCGAAGATGGGCGAAGCCCTCCGCAAATCTACGCGATTTACCAGTTCTGCGCCTCCTGTAAGGTCGGAGTGAGGGTTCTCTAGTCATTCAACCAGTATTGCCGGACGGTACGGTTCCGCAAACCTAGCGCGCCCCTTCGGATCATACGCACCAGCTTCCTTCGCTTCCCAAACATCGACCTCCGCCTTCAACTCTTTCGAGAGAAATTCTCGCGCCTGGCGAAGAATCTCTTTCTCCGAAAGACGACCAGCTTTCAATCTTGACTGTCGGAGGCCTTCCGGTGTTTCCCTTACCTGCTGAACCACTTTGGTCGCATAGTCCGCCGCTTCTTTTCCAAGCTTGCGCATCTCTGCATCGTCCATGACTTTGCTGAGGAACACTCCTTGACTTATCTTCGCAGTGCTCGCAGACTCCAGACTGCTCATGTAGATCCGCCACTTCCAAGAAGGTGCCGCATAATAGACGACTTTGCCCGGTTTCATGCCGGTGGCTTTTACAATCTCCCCTGTGTCAGACAAAAGCTCCTTGATCAGCCATTCGCCCTGCTCGGCGACAGGGTCTTCTAGGCCAGCATCGAAATCCGGCCAATTCACCATTGATGCAAGTCCCTTGTTCCCCAGAGCGTGCCACATCTGCTCGGCAACATGCGGAGCTACGGGCGCGAGCATCTTGCTTCTAGCTTCAAACACTTTCCGCAAGACAGAGGTTCTATTGTCAGTCTTCGAACTCTTCACTGCGGACCTGCGTTGGTACCATGACAGTTCATTATCCAGCTGGTAGAGTATTCTGTTGATGACTTCCCTGACCCTTAGTTTCTCCATTGAGCCCGTAGCCTCTTTCACCGCGTCGTTCAGTCGGCTCAACATCCACTTGTCGAGGCTCGAAGGGGAACTCATGGCGCCTTTTCGCTTATGGCCCAGCTTCCGAGTCTGATTCATCAGACTAACCAGTTTCTCCTGGATTGAGGTTACTAGAGTCTCGCTGAAGTCAGTGTCCTGCCCCAGCTCGGCCGTCGCCATCACTCCGATGCGTATGGGGTCAGCACCATACTTCGCGATTCCCTGGCGGAGCGGAATGATATTTTCCAGCGATTTTGACATCTTTGTCCCTTCCATCATAACGAATCCGTTGGCGACTATCCCCTTTGGCCAACGTTCGCGCGGGAACAAGACCGAGTGGTGGAAGATGTAGAAGGTGAAGTGGTTGGGAATCAGGTCCTTTCCCGAGTGCCGCATATCAACGGGGTAGAAGTAGAGAAACTCTCCGCGAATCGCGTCCAGAATTCGTCTTGGAAGGCCGGTGCTCCTGGTAACCGTATCTGGGTTTCCTTCGCCCAGAAAGATATAGCCGAAGAAACCATCGACGATCTCGGGAGAGAGCTTCTCAAGTTTCTTGAAAGCCATCCATTTCTTCGAGACGAACTTGGCGAGGACATAGTATGCCATGTAGATGACGGAGTCTGACAGGGACTCGATGATCCATTCCTTGTCCCATGGAAGAGGGGTGCCCAGGCCGACTTTCCTAGCACACGCCCGTTCTTTCAACCAGTCGATAGTGTAGTTGAACTGTCCGATAGAGTCTTCCGGCAGCAAGGCAATGCTGGCCAGGCAATCGTGGGCCAGTTTTTTCCATTCATGGTCTCCATAGTTGATGAACCATTGGTTCGATAGGATGTGAACGACGCATTCCCAGCCGCAACGGCAGAACACGGGTCTGTTCTTGATCTCGTAAAGCTTAGCTATCTTTCCATTCCGAGTGAATTCTTGAACAACCATTTCTCTCGCCTGCCCAACCGAGAGCCCCGAGTACGTCCCCGTGTTCTCCATCATTACTCCTCGGTGGAATTCTCTTGAGTAGAGTTCCTTAGTTGCATCTTCGAGGTGAGGGTCCTTCTGGTCGGCGACGTGGAACTCTTTGATGATGTCCTCGGCGGGAAGGTCCGATGATCCTTCGAGCCGGATTATCGGGAAAGGCTTGACGCTATCCACCTGGGCTGCTCGGTCTGAGCCGCTTTCCTTGCCCTTCAGGTCGTTCAGAGCCTGTAGGTCGTAGGGTGCGTGCGCTGGAACTGACATCACCACTCCTGTTCCATTTGACGGGTCGACGAATTCTCCCGGGAGAATTGGTACCGGGGACTTTGTTGCAGGGTTCTCCACGGTCTTCCAAAACGAATCCTTCGGATCGACTTCTCTGAGGACTTTGACAGCGCGATTTTGATGCCGCAGTTTCTCTACAGTATCTTTACTGATGACCCATGTTTCTCCGTCAACTTCTGCTCTGACATAGTTGGCAGTTGGGTTCAACCATAGGTTTGTCACTCCAAAGACTGTCTCCGGCCTCAAGGTCGCCGTTGGGTAGACTACTCCGTCTCTCTCGAATTTGACCAGAAAGGACTCTCCAATTTCGGGCTCAACCTCTCCCTGCGTGTCATGGTATCCTACCGGCCCATTGTCGTTTGGACACCATCCGACAGGATGAGTTCCACGGGTTATAAGCCCCAGTGCCCTTAGCTTACGGAAGTGCCATTCGATGAATCTGCTGTAGAGGGTGTCCACGGTGGTGAACTCTCTCCGCCAATCGATCGAGAATCCAATTTCGACCATGCCTTTTCGTATTTCATCGCGAAAGTATCGGGCCATGTTCAAGGGTTCTTTGAGATATTCCAGTTTCGACTTGGGAATACCATAGATATGGGTGAAAGTCCGGATTATCTCAGGGTCGTGGGCCTGGAGTCTTTTGCACATTGCGAATATGGGGGTCCCTGTGAGATGGAAGGCCATCGGAAATAGAGTGTTGTACCCTCGCATCCTATGAAAACGGGCGTTCACATCGGCTAGAGTATAGGTTCTACCGTGTCCGATGTGCTGGGGGGAGTTAGGATACGGAAAAGCTGCGGTTACAAAGTACTTGGTTTTGCCCCGAACCGGCTCTGCCTCGTGTATCCTTGACAGCGACCACTTTCTCTGCCACCTGCGCTCCAGGGTCCGCCAGTTGAACTTGCGGGACATCTAGGCCACTCTTTCGGCCTTCGGTGTTTGTATTCGGACTTGACTAGCGATAATCTCGGCGGCTTTTGCCATGGCCACATCAACCATGTCCTTGGCCGGTCCTCCTCCCGTAGCAAAGTGTGCCCGCCCGCCTCCTCGGCCGCCGATCATAGTCGCAACCGCTGAGACCACCTGTGCAGCGTTTACCCCGGCTTTCACAGCCTCATCCCCGGCTGCAACGACGATCTGAACTTTGTCTGACACCTCAAAGATGATGGTCACATTGTATGGATCAAGTTCTTTCAGCCTGTTCGCGAGGTCGATAGGGTCCTGCCCTTTCCTCACGGGAGCCTTTTCGCTTACCAGTTTGACGGGGCCGATTGTCTTGGCCCGACGCGCGTAGCGCTTGACCCTTGACTCGACCGTTTTCTCCCGGAGTTTTTTCAGCTCCTTCGCGAATTCGTCCCGCTCCTCAACAATCGACTTTGCAACGATGGGCAACTGGTCAATACTAGTTCCTAGGATCTTGCTTGTCTTGGAAAGTATGTCGTAGTTGCTACTGATGTGGCGTAGGGCGGACTCTCCTGCGGAGAATTCTATTCGCTCGACGCCGTCTTGCAATCTCCCAATCTTGTCGATCTTTAAGATACCAAGCTCTCCTGTTCGCTCGCAGTGAGTTCCCCCGCAGGCCTCGGCATCCCACCCTTGTATGGTGACGACTCGGATTTTGGCCCCTGGAACCGCTCCTCCTTGGTAGAGGCGGAAGCCGTACTTCGCCTCGGCCTTCTCTCGTGCCAGCCATGAGGCTTGAACCGGTACGTTTCTCAGGATGACTTGGTTGACCAAACGTTCCATTTTCTCCCGTTCCTTGTCGGTAATCTCTCTGTAGTGGGTGATGTCAAGCCGACTGGTGTCCGTATCCTTTTGCGCCCCCGCTTGCCATGCGTGTTCACCTAGGACCCTTCGTGCGGCTCCGATGAGCACGTGGGTCGAGGTGTGGTGTCGCATCAAGCTCTGGCGTCTGTTCCAGTCAATCTCTCCATCTACGAGCTCCACTTGATCGGGCAGCGGCTTGTCCAGATAGTGGACGATGACTCCACCGACTTTCTTAGCATCGACAACATTCACCATTCCACCTTGGAAGCTTAACTCACCGTTATCGCCCGGTTGCCCGCCTCCCTGCGGATAGAAACAGGTCTGGTCGAGAACAACCGATTTCCCCCCCGGACGGGCTAGGACACTGGCCTTGAATCTCGTCTGGTACTGGTCCTCATAGTATAGCGCCCGAGTAGCGGGCAATGCGGCCAGGTTCTCGTCGACCGCGCTGTCGGTTTGAGCCTGTTCGATAGTAGCATGCTTGGACTGTCGCTCCGCGACTAGGGCGAGGAAGTTATCGGGAACGTCTACTTCTACGCCTAGCTTTTCCGCTCTCTCTTTGACGATTTCAGGAGGTAGTCCCTGTGAATCGTACAAGTCTACCAGCTGCTGCAAAGGGACTCTCGTGATTCCCCTACTCGACAGTTCTTTGGCTATTCGCGCGACAGCCTCTGACCCCTTCGATATAGTCTCCTCGTATTTCTTCACCTCAACTCTAAGACCTTCCAATACTTCGGTCCTCATTTCTCTCAACGTTCGGAAGTCTCCACTCCAGAACTTGACCTGTGCTTCCACGATCTCAGGCAACCTGTCTGAGACTCCCAGCAACCTGCTGAGCCTCACGGCTCGTCGAATTATGAGGCGGGCGAGGTAGCCTTCTCCAACATTCGAGGGGACGACTCCCTCAGCTAGCAGGAAGGAGAGGGTCTTTGTGTGGTCGATTAACGCGTATACCTCTTCTAGTTTTGAGATGGTCTCCTGGAGACTGGAGGCTTCAAGCCCTGTCTGGTTCGATAGCCAGCTAATCGCAGCTGGCCGCCATGGCTTTCCATCCGCGTAGAACATTCCTGCAGCATGCGTCACCGCGGTGGCCAGGGCGTCATCAACCGTCATGTTCGCCATAGCCATGGTGTCTTTGAGAAGTGGAGCGTAGACTGCGTGGACGCCGCTCGGGGAGCCTTGGGAAAGCCAGGACCACCTCTCAATCCCGTATCCCGTATCGACGGTTCTGATGGGTATCGGGACCAGCTCGTTTCCCGTTGTCTTGTATTTCATGAAGACTAGGGTTGATATTTCCAGTCCAGCAACTATGCCTTCAAGGTCTGGACCCGCGTTTCCGCCTCCCGACCAAAAGTGTTCTTTGTAGGTTATTGCATCAGACGGTACTCCTAGGACGTTGGAGAGCAGTTGGTGGTGAAAGCGTATCGTTTCATCTTTCCAATAGACCTCCTGCCCGTCTCGGTTGAAGGCGTGGTGTCCTCCCATTTCGAAGAATGTGCCGTGCCGTCCGGCGGTAGGACCAACGCGCTCTATGTCGGTGAAACGGATGCATGGCTGGCTGATGACGAGGGGGTTTGCAGGCGGGGGAATGATGCCTTCAGTGACGTAGGGCTGGAAGTCGTAGATCGACGCGCCTACCAAGTAGACATCGTTGCGCCACCTGGCGACAATTGGATAGGGTTTGATTCTTGTGTGAGCTCTCTCGGCAAAGTAGTCGAGGAACTGAATGCGCATCTCGCGAATATCATAAGCCCTTTTGGTCGGTGGATTTCCGAGAAAACTGTATCCTTGGCATGGAACCTCGCCGCAGGTCTCCTGTTTAGGATTGGAGGACCAGAAGTGGCTTCCGCAGTTCGGACAAGTCTTCCTGTTGAAGCCTAGGTCTCTGAATACTGGAAGCGCGAATTCGTTCTCGTCTATTTCAAACAACTGGGGAGTCCCCTGTCGTTCTCCTGGGGAAAGTGGAAAAATCGGAGAGTCCCGTAGTTCTACATGAACTTGGACGAGTGAAGAAGACTGTGCGGAGCTATACCGCGTACCTCCTAATGGTGCAGCCTAGCCGAAGAGGGCTCCAAGCCCTGCTAGCGCTTCCTCTTCCTTCTTCTTTTCGTCTTCAGCGGGCTTTTTCTCTTCCTTCTTTGCCTCTACTGGAGCCGCGGCGACGGCGGCAACGGGCGCCATGGCTGCAGCTGATTTTAGAGCCTCCGCGATATTGACTTCTGCCAAGGCAGCAACCAGTGCTTTTACCTGGACCTCGTCTGCCTGACCGCCTGTTGCCGTTATGACTTTTTTCACATTTTCCTCTGTTATGGGCTGGGAAGCTGAGTGGAGAAGAAGTGCGGCGTAGACATACTTCATGATTTTCCCGTCTCTACCCTTCTTTAGTGCGAATTTCTATGCGGAGAGTTCCGTCCTACACTTAAGCATTTCCGGAGTCTATGTCACCGATTTTCTGATTTAGAACGGTCGCGTTGGCTATTGCTCGTCTAAAGACGTGTTCGACAGCTCCGGACTCGAGAAATCCGCTTGCTGCCGCAAGTGCAAGCCCCTCTTTGAGCCCTTTGCTGATCATTCTCGGTGCGACTTCCGGAGTAATGTAGTCCGCCGCGATTGCCAGGGCGAAGGCATCAGATAGGGCCTGGTGAAGATCGGACTTGTACGCATTGATGTCGAAGCTTAGTTCCTCAGGCCGCAGGATGGACCCGTTGTCGAACGCTGCGCTGAGGGTTAGACCTGCTTCCATCGGCTTCAAGCCCAGCTTGGAGAGAACTGATGCCATCTTCGGTGTTATCACGTCACCTTGCCTTGCGACTACGGTATCCTTGGCCACCCATATGCTCCCACCTTCAATTCTCGTTGGAACCTTAACCTCTCCGAACTCGCTGATGACTGGTCCCGGGGCGAGAGCAGTGTTACCGGCGGGGACCATTATCTCGTTTGTTGCAACATCTCCTGCTTTCGCAGGGACTCGAACCTTGCTCTTCTCAAGGAGAATGATGAGTGAGAACGGGTTTGTGTCTGTGAAGAGGAGAATGTTTGAGCCTTGAAGGTCTTTCACAAACTCGCCCAGCTTTGAGCCCTCGTGATCAGACAGTTCGACGGACTTACGGAGTAGGTTATTCTTAGTGACCAGCATCGTGACCCTGTCCCGGAGACGTTTCCGAAGCTCGTGGATCTGAGAGGAACGAACTTTGGTGAGGTCGGCTGCGGCTATTACCGGATATTTTTCGAGCAGGTGCTGGAGCTCCTGCACTGCTACTTTCTTCCATTCGGCGACTTTCCTAGTCGGCATTGTTCTACGCTTCCCTAGTCATGGGGACTTTGACCAGTGGTCCCATCGTTTCCTTTAGCATAATAGAGGAAATATTCTTCGGACCCTTCTCCAGTTTCGCCTCAAGCCTTGAAATGACTGTCTGAATGTTCTGCACCAATAAGTCATCGGCCATGTCCTCGGTTCCCACCTTGCACTGGATGACCTGCTGATCTTTCATTTTCAATCGGACGTTTCTTCGGTGGCGTTTGATCACCTCGTCGATCTGGGCTGTGGGAGGGATCGGAGTTGGCATCTTGCCTCTGGGCCCTAGAATCTGCCCGAGGGTCCTGCCTACTAGAGGCATCAGCGGGGCTTCTGCCACGAAGAAATCGTAGCTGTTCGCGATTTTGCGCGCTTCCTTCTTTTCACGCCCCACCTTCTCCAGATCCTCTCTCCCTATGACCATGTCGGCTCCAGCGCTGCGTGCTCTTGTGGCCAGGTCGCCTCCGGCAATGACACAGACTTTCAAGTCCTTGTCCGGGGGGGTAGGAAGTTCTAGGTTCTCGTTGATTCTTGATTCGGGCCTCTTCAGGTCGAGCTCTCGAAGTTTAACTGCGAGCTCGATGCTCTGGGTAAACTTGCGCTTCTCGGTCTTAGCGCGGACCTCCGCAAGCGCTTTCGTCAAAACGTCCTTCGAAACTGGCACTTTTACTCGCCTCTATTCAGCACCTTTCAACGCGCTGTCGTAGGCTCCCTTGTCCAGCTCCTTCATGAACTCTCTCGGATCCTTGGACCCAATTGTGACTCCCATGCTGACACAGGTGCCTGCTATTTCTTTGACGGCTGACTTGAGAGCCTTGGCATAGCTGTCGGTCCGTTTCATCTGGGCGATCTTTATGATACTCTCAGGGCTAAGATCGCCAACCTTCACCGTTTTCGGTGTGCCTGACCCTTTCTCGACTCCGAGTTCCTTGACGATAAGGGCGGATGTTGTCGGAGTTCCGATTTCCACATCGAAGCTCTTGTCCTCCACATTGACGACTATTTTGACGGGTACCTTCATCCCCGCGTATGCCTTGGTTAGTTCGTTGATCTTGTTAACTATCTGAAGCACGTTAACCCCGAGAGGTCCGAGTACCGGCCCGAGCGGGGGACCCGCGGTTGCTTTACCCCCGTCTATGAGCGCGTCAACTGTTTTCTTCTCTGGCACTTTCTCCTTCTCCTCTACTCGTCAGTTTCACATAGTCAGCATGAACAGTAATCGGAAGCGTCGCGAACCCCTCTTCCAAAAGCTCGATGACCACTTCTTGCTTCACCTTGTCCACGTGAGTAATCTTCGCTTTGAGGCCCCTGAATGGTCCGCCGACAACCTCGACGAGGTTTCCGACGCCAAGCTCCTCGATAACTGGTTTGGTGACGATGAAGCGTTCGATGGCTGCGGTTGAGACGACTCCCTTGGTTCGGGTCCGAGCATGCCGTGTTCCGGCGATTGCCTCGTCTACAAAATGGGGTCCAGCGGCTTCGACGAAAACGTATCCCTTAATCACCTCAGGCGCGAGGATTGCGGTGATGGGAAGCTTCTTTGTACTGGCTCTGCTAGCCATGAGGTCTACGACTGTCCGCTCCTGACCGCTTGTCGTTCGGACCGCGTAGACTGAGGTTTTCTGGGTTTGGGTCGCCAAAAAGTACTCACGCTCGCTCCTTGTCTATCCGCTCGTGGCTGGTTGTTGGCTGGGCGGAATCTGGTATAGTCCGACGACCCAGAAGAGGATTCGAATGACGAAACCGATGCCACCGATTATTCCGACGCCGAGTAGGCTGATTTTTATGAGAAGCATGACTTCGTCACGATTGGGCTTTTGGGCAACATGAAAGAGACGCCTGGTAGACTGTACGAATGTTCTTACACCCAACTTGAGCCCTCCGTGTGGTTAGAGATGACGGCGGAGCCGCGCCCTATTTTTAGCTATTCTTCACACGAAAAACAATACCCGGACCGTCGGACCCTATGCTCCCTCTGGGGCTTGGTTAGATTCTGACAACCTCGACATCCCACTTCTGAAGCCGTTCGACAAGGTTCCGCCGGTCTTCCCCTTTGATTCCCTTCCAGTCGATGACAGCTGTGCTACATCCACCCACCGTCTTATGGAAAGTCTCCCGGACCATATCCTCAGAAACTCCGCGGTCAAACGCATACTTGGCAACTAAGTGGCCTATAGCGTAATCTCCGTTGATGTTGAGCCTTGTGTGCTTGGGCGAATAGTGCGGGCCGCCAAACCCAACAGCATTAATCCCACCCCCTGAAGTGGTCTTGGCGGCCCCCATGATCGCGTTTGCGGCTATGAGCCCCAAGGCTCGGTCGGACCATTCGCCTGGTCCGCTTCCAACCTCGACGAAGCAAACGGGGACAGAAAAACTTGTAGGCCCGTGGTGGGTAGCCTCCATCGCCACCTCAATTTTGAGGCTTGAATCCTCGACCTCTCCTGCAAGGATTGCTAGTGCTTGTTTGACCCTGTAGGCCTCGACGATTGAGATCTCCTCACGTCGTCCTCCATACTCCGACTCTTTGGTCAGATTCCCAGTAGCGTGCACGGTCAGCGCAGGTCTTCCAGACGAGCTTCGATGTTTCGAGGCGAAAATTACGAACCGAGCGGGAATGTTCACATCGGTAGGCTCAACATAGATGCACTCCTTCCCTTGAACTAGAAGACGAACATCTCCACTAACATAGCTGGCATGGCCAACAGCGGCCGGGGTTTCGGGAAGAAAGTTATGATTCTCAATCAGGTTTGTCGCAATGTTCTGGGAGGCCGGGTCCCCGGTCGAGGCAATTATGAGTGGGCCCGGGTCCAAGGCTGCGGGCTAGAGAATCAGGCTCAGAAGAGCTTTCGCAGTGTGCAACCGATTTTCAGCCTGGTCCCAGACCACAGAACGGGAACCATCAAGCACATCACCGGTGACTTCCTCTCCTCGATGCGCTGGAAGACAGTGCATGAATATCGCCCCTGGCTTGGCTAGTGAAAAAAGGGAACTGTTGACCTGGTACATGGGAAGGAAGGTTTTGAGCCGCTTCTCCTTCTCACTCTCCATTCCCATCGAGACAAAGGTGTCCGTGTACACAGCGTCTGAACCCTTCACAGCCACTTCGGGGTCGTCCGTGATCTCGAGAGTAGCACCCGACTCTGCGGCTGCCTTCCGTGCAAGCCTATCGGCTTCCTCTGCCGGCCGATAGCCGTCGGGACATGCGACGCTGATGTTCACACCTGTCTTAGCACATCCTATCATGAGACTGTTGCAGACATTGTTGCCGTCTCCGACATAGGCCAGTTTTGAACCTCGCAACCGTCGTTTGTACTGTAGCAGTGTCAGAAGGTCGGCGAGGGTCTGGCATGGATGGTAACCGTCGGAGAGAAGATTGACGACGGGAGCCTTGGCGTGCTCCGCCAGTTCTTGGAGAGTTGCGTGGGCGAAGACCCGTGCTGCAATAACGTCCACGTACCTGTCGAGAACGCGCGCCGTATCTGCAATCGTCTCTCCCCGCCCTAGCTGCATCTCGTTCCAACTCAGGTACATCCCGTGTCCCCCCAGTTGGTTTACCGCGGTCTCAAGCGAGGCTCGAGTACGGGTGGACGGTTTCTGAAAGATCATCGCTATTGTCCTGCCCCTTAGACTCTGTCGCGGCCTTTTCTGACGGGCGAGCATCAATGAAGTCTTGAGAATCAAGTCGACCTCTTTCGAGGAGAACTCCGCTAGGGACAGGAGGTCTCTTCCTCTGAGCCCCGCCATCTTGCCCTATGACCACCCGCGTAGCCGGACTCTTCGGGGTCTCGTATAAGACCATGGTCTTAGGGAATCTAACAAATCGAGACTCGCCAGGGCTGCAACATCGTCACTGGATAATGTCTATACTCAACCCCATTCACAACTGCTCTCGAGCCATGCAGAATCCTCTAGTCTTACACCACGAGAAAATGGGTGCTGAACTCGCACATGGGCGCGTCCCCCTTTGGTTCTCCAACACCTCCGATGAGTACTTGATGCTGGGCAAATCAGCAGGGTTTGCAGACCTCTCCCATCTAGGAGTGATGGCCGTTGATGGAAAGGACAGGCTACCGTTCCTCAACGGGCTTGTCACGAACGACGTCGGAAAACTCTACCCGGGGAGCGGGGTCCACTCACTACTCCTCAACACCAAAGCCCGCGTGATTGCGGACCTCTACCTGTACCTCAAGGACGAGAGCCTTCTAGTTGACACGGGAGACGTCTCTGCTCAGAACGTGAAGTCCTTTCTCGACCGTTTCATTGTTACCGAAGATGTTCGGCTATCTGACCTGACCGACGAGCTGGTCCGCTTGACCGTTCAGGGACCACGCGCAACCGATGTGATCAAGACAGTGCTAGGAGTCAATGTCCAAGAACTCCAACCCCTCCGCCACCTGAGCATTGGACCATCCCTAGTGGTGAACCGAGACCGAACCGGCCTCGGAGGCTACGATCTATTCATTCCGAGAGACGAAGCTGAGCCCGTTTGGCAAGGCCTGCTTCTGAAAGCACAAGACATAGGTGCGGGTCCTGTTGGACTGTCAGCGCTTGATGTCTACAGGATAGAGAGAGGCACCCCGAGGATGGGAGTGGACGTGAATGAGAACACTATCGTTCTTGAAGCCGGCTATGCGGATGCGATTAGCTATTCGAAGGGCTGTTACATGGGACAGGAGGTTGTCGCGCGAGCGACCCATATCGGCAGGGTAAACAAGAAACTTGTCCAGCTACAACTTGAAACCGAGACTCCTGCACTCCCTGGGTCGCCCATTGTGCACGAGGATAACGAGGTTGGGAGAATTACAAGCTCTGCTTACTCTCCGAAGTCAAGAAGTGTTGTAGGTCTCGGGTATGTGACGAGAGAGTTCGCAAAGGAGAACGCTAGAATAGAGGTGAATTCCGCTGGCCTAATCGTACATGCAAGAGTCACGAAGGTTGACTGACCTGTGGACCGAGCTTCTGGAAGCAGGGCAGATGCCAGACTTCAAGCTGTGAAGCTGTAGCCCTTCTGAAAACAACAGTCTGACTGTCGAAGGAGATGCTTTTCTTGCAACCGACACAAAATCCTCCAGCAATATGAGGGCTGTTGTTGAAGGTCGTTCCGAGATTTTCAGACTCCTGAGCCAGCTTCTGGAGTTTTCCGTCAATGTACCCTTTGAACGCTGTAACCTCCTCATTTTGAGGATTGACCTGGAGGAGCTCCTCAACAGCGTTGTCGGCGTCTCCAAGCACTCTGATTATTTCCTGGAACCGTCCCAGAAGCGTGGTTGTGGCACCGCCGTCGACTAGCAAGAGACCCGCTCCTAGTGACTGGATGGCTTTTGGAAGAGAGCTTAGCTGGTTGCTCATTGCATCAGCAAGCTTGTAGTCCAGATATGCTCTCAGAAATAGGAGTCCCTCTGAGGCCGGATGTGCGTTTAGACCGGTCGAGACAATGTCTAGCGCTTCGACATAGTTCGACTGTTCAGCTTCAGCAAGCGCCGGCTCGACAAAGTGCTTGGACTCTTCCGGTGTGCACTTTAGTGGGAGGTCAAAGGCTCGCGCTGTGGCTGCCAAGGACTATTCGTTCTATTCACTCTCGTAACGAAAAAATACCTTCCGTGCCTGTCAACGAAACCAAGTAGTACTATGACTACGTGTGGAGAACCCATCGAGACTAGACGATAGTCTCAACTGGTGCGCGGCTAGTTTTTCTGGTCGCGGAGCCTCTCTTCCAGACTCTTGAGACGGCCGTGTTCGCTGACCCGGATTTTGATGTCAAGGCTGAAACGAAGACCAAGCTGTCGCAGGAAAGAGTAGAGTTCCTCCGCAGATATTGGCCCTTTCAGCTTTCCCTCTTGTATGAGTGCCGCGAGTTTCGTTTCGAGCTCAGCAATTTCCGCTGGATAGTATCTTCTCGCTGTCTCCAGAACCTCCTCCCCGCGGCCTATCAGTACCCCCTTGACGTAGATACTCGGATCCTTCTTGGCAACGTCCTCTCTCTGTGCTGCCTTCGTGGAAGTCTTGTTCTGGAGTTGAAGCATCTTCCGGCGGAGTTCGAGCTCTCGTTTCCTCCTCGTCAACTCCATGTCGGAGGCCATTTCTCGTATGCCGCAGCGCGAAGTTCGGTCGCGGTCTACATAAGGGTGGTTGCCGGGATGCTTCTGTTCGCTGCCGTTTCAAAATCGTAGACCGCTCGAGCCACGACCGTCCATGCCTCAAGGCGTCTCCGATCGATGCGGTACGTTGCATCCGCTGCCTGCAGGGTCGTATTTGAGAAATGGCCTTCGGGGAAGGCTCCGACCAGAAGCACCGGTCTCTTGTAACCTACCATTGACTGGGCAATGTCGGCCATCAGTCTGGGTGCCCCTTGCGTTGTAAGTGCAACAGTCATATCGGCTCCAAGCTTGTCAAGAATCTCGGGCAGACTCATTTTGGACAGGGATAGGAGTGGAGGGCCAGTTGGCGGCACAGCCCTCTCTTTGTAGAGCTGTTCGACCAAGGCGACAAAACGGTCAGTATTTCTCGGAAGCCGGACTCGTGGGCTAATTGTGATCAAATGGTTGTCACGGGTGTGCACGTAGCATCTGAGATGTCCCTCGAGACTGAGTGGGGAACCCAAGGCGAGGAGCAGAGAAAGATGGATGATGTCGGGACGGCCGCGTCCTGCTCCGCGATGTGGGAGCCGGAGGATGGCGGCGTGATGGTAAGTCTGGTCGAGGATCAGTTCCGCCGGAGTCTTCCGCTTCCGTCGAGCCCAGCTTAGAATCGCAGAATGATTGTTTAGCTCATTAGGCACCAGTTCTAACGACGACTCGGCCAAAACCAGTGACAGCACCAACGGTCCGACCCTTGGAAAGGTCAGGCAGTATGACAGGTTAACGGTTTCCATGACAAGAAAGCATCGGAGAGGTCATCGGATAACTCGCCTGGAGGTGAGAACGATTGCCGGCGAGAGGATCGAGATACTTCTCCGCCGTGCGAAGGATATTGTAGCCACTGACCAGAGTCTAGCTAGAAGATATGTAGAGCTTGCATGGAAAATTTCAAAGCGCACCAAAGCAAGGATTCCTAGTGCCGAGAAGCGCTTTTTGTGCAAGAACTGCGGCATGCCGTTGATCCCGGGACGGAACGCTCGCGTTAGAACCTCGAAGGGCAACCCGAGAGTCGTGATAACATGTCTCTCGTGCGGAGTCGCCAAGAGGTTTCCTTTGTAGGAAGGTCAATCGCAAAATAGACGGTTTTCTCTGAACCCTTATATTGCCCCCTTTCCGTTTTCCCCGAAGAAAATTTAGCTTTACAAGGATGCCTATTTGCCCACAGCATTTGAAGTCCCTGCCAATGAACTCGTCGAACAGCTAGCCAAGCACTTGAAGCAGAACGTGGGAGACATTACGCCTCCTCCTTGGTCTGAGTTTGCGAAGACCGGAGCGAACAAGAAAAGACCCCCCCAAGACCCGGATTGGTGGTACTACCGGTGCGCGTCCTTGATGCGGAAGCTCTATGTTCACGGATCAGTGGGTGTTTCTCGTCTCCGTGTTCAGTACGGCGGTCGAGGAGGAAAGGGGAACCGGCCCGAGCACCATGTCCGGTCTGGAGGCTCTGCGATACGGGAACCACTCCAGCAGCTGCAAAAGGCCGAGCTTGTGGCGATCGACGGGAAGAAGGGTCGGAAACTGACTCGCGAGGGCATGGCACTCTTGAGTCGAGCGGCGGCCGAAGTTTCTAAGGTAGAGAAGGCTCGGCCCCGCGAGGTCCAGAGCTATGTCTGAGGAAGACTACACGGATGATGAGCTTGAAATGTTACGCCGACGTAGGATGGCTGAGATGCAACGATCAGCTGTCGACGAGCAACGTCGGGCTCAGGCACATCAACAGGTCGAACGACAGAAGCAGTCGATCCTCCGGCAGATTCTTACCCCGGAAGCAAGGCAGCGTCTGACCAATATTCGCATGGTGAAGCCTGAGTTCGCTGAGGAGATTGAGATGCAACTGATACAGCTCGCTCAGCAGGGAAGGCTCCAGAACCCGGTCACGGATGAGCAGCTGAAAAAGACCTTGATGCAGCTTCAATCCCAACGTAAGGATATCAAGATTCGGAGGGCATAGGAGAATGGCGCGGCACAAGCCTTCTGGAAAAAAGAAGCATCTCTCTCATGCGCTGAAACAGGCTCAGCCTGTCCCATCTTGGGTTGTGGCGCGGACTCATGGAAAGGTTCGAAGAAACCCGAAGCAGCGGAACTGGAGAAAGACCAAGATCAAGGTGTAGACTAACTATTGGCCCCGAGTAAGAAAGCTCCGAAGAAAAAGAAAGAGAAGGAGGAAAAACCGGAGCGGAAGAAAAAAGCGAAAGTACAGGAAGAGGAAGAAGAGGCTCCTCAGCCCGAAGTGGAATCGGGAGAAGAGGCAGCGGAAGAAGAGGAAGTAGGAGAACAGCCGAAGAAAAAGAAGGAACTGGAGAAAGGCGCCGAAAAAGAAGAAGAAGAGGTAGTAGAGAAAGAAGCGGAGACTGAGGCTCCGGAGAAGGAGCCCAAAAAAACCGAGAAAGCTGCGCCCGAAGAAGAGGAGGAAGAGCTCGAGATTGTTGAGGAAAAGTTCTATGACATCAATATGCGCCGTGTCTGGAACACTCCCAGAAAGAAGCGCACGCCTAGAGCCGTTCGATACTTGAGGGAGTTCATTGCACGTCGGATGAAAACGGATGAGGTCTCGATAAGCGAGGAGGCCAATCACATGCTTTGGGAGCGGGGAATTAGCAAGCCTCCTCGCAGGATTCGGGTTCGGGCTGTGAAGGATAAGGACGGACGCGTCATCGTCTTTCCGGGTGAGGGAAAATGACACGTGCCAGTAGTTCTCTCTGATGTTTTCGGAGATCCCAACGTAGGTATCTTCTCGTTCGCAAACGAAAGACTGACCATTCTCCCGGCCGGCGTGTCGCCGAAGAAGTTGGCTAGCTTCGAACACGCGCTGGGAGTAGACGCGTTTGCCGTAGGGATTGCGGATTCTAGACTCGTTGGAATATATGTGACTGGGAACTCGAACTCGATTATTGTTCCCTACATAACGACCGGTCCTGAGTTGCGCCTGCTGGAGACCGTGGGTGTGAGAGTTGAAGTGCTACCAGAGCGGAGGACAGCTCTCGGCAACATTGTCTTATGCAACGATTATGGCGCAGTGTTGGACCCGAGACTGAAACCCCCCACTGTTGATGCGATTAACAAGGTTCTGGACGTTCCTGTATCAACCACTACGATCGGCGGCCTACCCCACGTTGGAGCGCTCGCTTCGGCTTCCAACAATGGCGTTCTGGCCAACCCGATTATCACCGAGTCTGAGATGAGAAAAATCAGCCAAACACTTGGTGTTCCTGTTGAGAAGGGAACAGTAAATTCCGGGATTCCATATCCTAAGTGTGGTGTTGTTGTTAACTCCAAGGGCGCAGTTGTTGGCTCGCTCACTCTCGGGGGGGAGCTGTTGGCGCTCAGCCGCGTTTTCCAGATGGACTAGGGTGTTTAAGTACCGGGTGGGCCCCGCGTCCACTTTTGAATCAGAGAAGAGTGATAGTTGAGCCAGGTCAAACGCTTTAGGATTTCTGGGGAGATTCGGAAGAGAGGCGAGAACCTCCCCTTTCTCAAGGAATTCAACGCTGTGAAATCTGATGATGCTGTCGAAAACCTCTACGCTGATATTGGCAGCCGGCACAAGGCTCGAAGGTTCGAGATTCGAGTGCAAAAGGTAGAGGAAGTTTCGATGGGAGGGGAGCAAGCCTGATGGCTACTCCAAGACGACGCGCGGCCCCCGCCCCGCGACCTAGTGCGTCGAGTGTCGATGATGAGATGCGTCAGACCTTGACGGAGATTCGACTGATGGAAGGCTCCGCTCGAGTATTGCAGTCTCGTCTAGACGTTGTCAGCGCGGCCATGTCGGAGACTCAGACAGCGATTAGCACGCTGGAGGGGGTAAGAGGGACGACTGAGGGGAGTGAGTTGCTTCTTCCCATTGGCTCCGGTTCCTTTGTGAAGGGTAAGTTGGCGAGCTCTGACAAGATCGTTATCGGCATCGGTGCAGGTGTGTGTGTGGAGAAGACTGTTGATGATTCTTTGAAGGATCTTCGTGTGAGGAGTAGCGAGCTTGATAGAGCTCGGACCAGTGTTGCCCAGCAGCTGGGACAGATACTAGGGGCCACGGAGGATTACCGTGCGAGGCTGAGTGAGATGGTTCGCAAGAAGGGTGGCGGGTCGGTAGAGATTGTTTGACCGGCTCAAAAACCAGTTCGCAGACTTCTACGACCGCGTAACAAAGACTGAGCTGAAGGATAAGGACCTAGACCGGGTTCTCGAAGAGTTCCAGCTGGAGCTCATCCAGAGTGACGTGGCGGTCACGGTTGCTGACCATGTTTGTTCTGTTTTGAAGGAGAAGCTGTCCGATGTGCAGTTCGCCAGGTTTTCCAACCCTCGGGACCGTGTAAGGGCGATTCTGGCTGACGTGTTGTTTTCTGTGATGGACAGGGCTGGGAAGTTGGACTTGTTCGGCTTTGTGGACAAGAAACGTGAGGAGGGTGTTCCGGCGGTTATCGCGTTTGTAGGGATTAACGGCACCGGGAAGACGACCAGTATCGCGAAGCTAGCGCACCTTCTGCAGGAGAGGGGAAGGACGGTTCTGTTGGCGGCGAGCGATACATACAGGTCTGGTAGTATTGAGCAGTTGGAGGAGCATGCGCGGCGGATTGGCGTGAAGGTGATTAAGCATCAGTATGGGGCTGACCCTGCGGCTGTTGCTTTTGACGCTGTTAATTATGCGCGGGCTCATGGTGTGAACGTGGTTTTGATTGACACGGCGGGGCGGATTGGTACGAATGTGAACTTGTTGGAGGAGATGCGGAAGATTGTTCGGGTGACTAGGCCGGATTTGACGATTCTGGTTGTGGATGCTTTGACTGCGAATGATGCTTTAGAGCAGGGTAAGACTTTCTCGGGGGCAGTTAGTATTGACGGGATTATTTTGGCGAAGCTGGATGCTGATGTTAAGGGTGGTAGTGCTGTTTCACTGTCGTATGTTATGGGGAAGCCGGTGGTGATGGTCGGGACGGGACAGGGTTACAATGACTTGGAGCTGTTCAACCCGGAGGCCATTGTGAAGAACCTGCTCGGTTGAAGAAAGTGTCGTCCAGCGTAGAGAAACCCAACGAGAACGAGCAAAGTGGAATAGGTCGAGTCCGTTCGCGAGTTTTGTTTGGATTCGGCTAGGGTCATGTTCGGACTGATGGATGGAAGACCCCAGAGCTCTAGGAAAGAATGTCTAGTTGTTCCGATTTTCTCTTTATCCCATAAGGAAGAAGCGAGGGAGTTTCACGTCTCAAACGGCCGCGTCCTTACCCGGTCGTCTTTCGACGGGTCGTTTCCTGTCTGGCGGTGAGAATAGGCGATTTCCGGCTGACAGGGCATAGGACGGGCGAGTCTTTGACTTTGAGATGATGGAATCGTCAACATTTTTCCTTCACGGGGCGGGAGCGTTGTGGTCGATGGACAGATTGCGATTCAGGGCTTGTTCTGGGCGATTTCTATCATGGAAGACGTGTTGGACTCCCGGTTTCTCCCGTCTTGTCTCTCGAGGCGGCCAAGCGATTACAAATTTTTTGGTGAGGTTCTCGCTGTCAGGGCATGATTCTGGGCCTATTCCATGACGATCAGCCGAATATGGGCTTGTCGAGTGTTTTGGAAGCGGCGCCTATTCCTCTGGGGTTAGCCGTGAGACAGGCGGATCTGAAAATCTCGGGCTTATTTCCGCGATCTGGGCTGAATATGAGCAAATCAAACTTGCTAGGACAGTTCTTTGGCAACCGTCAATATGAGTATCATGTTTGCCTATTAACACAAAACAACACAACTCAATCCAACGACAATCGAGACGGAGAAACGCGAGACTAGCCTCATCTCGTGACGCTAGGTTTTCACAATCCTTAACTTTGCTTGCACCATTTTCTAAAGAGAATCTAGTTGCCGACATGCGACAAGTGCGGGACGAACCACTCACCGGGAGACAAATTCTGTACAAATTGTGGAAATCCATTTGTTGAAGGCCCGTCGCCGCCTCACGAAGCTACGCTCCCTCCCTTACCTCAACAAACAGTTGAACCGCCTCGATGCTCTAAGTGTGGGAAAGGAATCTCGCAGTCATCGAGATTCTGTCCCTGGTGCGGAAACATAGTTACACCCGAGACACCACCCGCCACACCACCTACGACCGCGTCGCCTCTCCCGGCTGCCGCGGCCCCGCAGACTCCTACTTCCCCTGTCTACTACCCTCCGACGTACTATCCATCACCACCCCCAAGCCATCGACCCTACACAGTCGCGATTGCGGTTCTCCTAGTGGCTGTAGTTCTCCTCTCCGGATTCGTTGCAAACATCGAGTTCTTCCATTTCGGCATTCCAACCCCGCCACGGAATCCATACTCCGTCATGACAACCCGCGAGAGTCAGAACTGGAGCGGTTTCGTCCTACAGTCTTTAAGCGGTTCAGTGACCGATGTGAAAGGGACATGGACGATTCCACAGATTGACTGCGCTTCCATCTCGGGCCAATCTTACGCTGCCCAGTGGGTGGGAATAGATGGGGCTGGGGGGTCAAATACCGTGGAACAAGCCGGGACAGAATACGACTGCAGCAACGGTGTATCGTCGGTTTTCGCATGGTACGAATGGTACCCTGCTCGCGGACGCCTTCTGCGTCAGCCAGGAGCCCACGCGGGAGACGTTGTGACGGTCGAGGTTAGCTGGGACGGAAGACAGTTCACTGCTTCGATCAACGATGCTACGCAAGGGTGGACCTATGCTTGGACGAACTCGACGATTGGGTCCATTGCGACGCGGTCAACGGCGGAATGGGTTGTCGAAGCTCCGTCGGTGAGTGGTTCGATTGCCTCCTTGACAAATTTCAACAAGCTATACTTTTCCAAGTCTTACGCGACTAATAGTGGGGCCACGGGTCCGATGGGCTCTTTCAGTCTGGACGAGGTGACAATGGTTGACACTTCCGGATCGATGAAGGCTCGCCCGGTACTGCCTCTCTGGAACGATGGAACAAGTTTCTCAGTATGGTGGCTGAAAGCAGGACCCTAGAACCGGTTGCTGTCCAAGGGATAGATGATGTGGCCGCCGGACACCGCAGTATAAGTGAGAATCGCAAACGGAAACTGAGACCTGGCTGCCCGGGCTCCCGTTCTCACATAACGGGAGCGGGACCAAGGGGAGTTGACTATCTGACCGCTTCTCTTGGCCAAACCTCGTTTCTGGAGACAAAGTCAGGTCATCATCCAGGTCGAAGAGTGGCCGGTTCGAATCCGCCCGGATTCAGTACCAAAAGGCAATTTGGAAAGAGAGCTAGCTGAGAATATTCTGTTACCGAACGGGGCCGCTCAACTCTCCTGCTTTTCGCGATGATGCTCCCATTAGAATGGCTGGGAATGTCCTTGATCATTGGAGCCGCACTTTGGACGAGACTAGGCTTGCTCGTGAAGCATGCTGTGGCGGTCTTCACTTTCATGTTTTCCGACAGGATTTCCGCAGAGAGAGGGACTAGCACTGTCGGGCATTGAGAGCCGACCTGCACACATGTTCTTGGCCCTCGTAACCGTTCTCGTACTCACTATTTTCGCTGGGGCGAGAGTCCTGGGCACTATGACCCCTTCTGCTGCGATTATTTTCAACCCACAAGGCAGCCACTTCTCTTTCAGTGCCAACATTCTCAACGGGCAAGCCTTCACCAGGACCCTGGGGCCAAGCGACACCGATTCCCCTTCTTACAGCGTATCAGCAACAAGGATTTTCACGGCGATAGGAATGGCTGACACGGAGTTCACAGTAACAGGGGCCCCATTGATCTGCGGGATACTGTCACTATGCCATGCCACGTATGTTGTAAAGCTGCCCAGAGATCTCCCTGATTCAAACTGCACCTACCAGGTCAGCTCGAATCCCGGTGCTTGTGCCCCCACCGGAGCCTACGGAGTGACAATAGGCCTTGGTGGCAGCGGCTTCACGCCTGTGAACGCCTCCAGCGGAGAAGCCCAGGGATTCCCCAAGAATCCTGATGGTTCGATCATCAATCCGTATCCCATTGCTCAGACATTCAAGAGTGTGACAACTCTTACCAACAGCAGTGGGACGTGGACTATGAATGCGACCAAGACGGTCACGTGGTATGTGGGCCGGTATCTCTTCACTGTCACACTCAACTCGCCTGGTTCAAGTGCTGTCGGAGTTTCATGCGTCTCCTCACTCAGCAACTCCTGTAACCCCTACGACTACTGTACATCCATCGACGACTGTAGCACTCAGCTCCGCTCGGCTCTTGGGGCAAAGGTTGGAATCATCAACAGCGTCTCTCTTCTCTCGAATTCCAGGCTCTCTGTCCAGATCAACATACCCGCCACATGGATTAACACGAATCTGGATTGGTTCGGAATCTACGGAGCCTGGGCGGGACTGAGGCAGGGTCAGGGTCTCGGAGGGTCTTGCACAGCATCCTCCTGCAATAGCGGACTCTCGGACCACGGCGTCTTTGGGATCTACAAGGACCCTGGGTTGACTCAGGGGGCCTTTTCCACTTTCGCAGAGTACGAGCCGATATCGAATTATACTGCCGACCAGCTTTCTCGTATCGTACCGGGCTCCCTGTCTTCCAAAGTGTATGTTCCGGTGAGCATTGCCAGCTTCGGGACCACCTTTTCGGTCTCTGGGGCAGCCTGCATGATCGTTACCCTCTCGTCCTGTTTCGCATCCACATCTGACGCGGTCATGATTATTCCGGTGATCTTCGACGTAATAGGGACCAAGTCCGTGTTTCAAGTTTCCTATGTGCCAGTCAACCCTGTAACCAGTGGAGGGGGAACGGTCTCGGGCAAGGTCCTGGATGGCGGTGATGTCGGCTGTTTCTTCGGGACCTGCGGCCCTCTAAGAGGAGTGTCCGTCACTGATGGTCCTCCTTGCAACTCGGTTGCCTGTGCACAGGCGGCTGCCACCACGGGGATGGATGGGGTTTTCTCGATAACGGGATTGACAGCGGGCAGTCACTTGCTGTACTTTTCTGCCGTAGGGTACAACCCGGCCCAGCAGTCTGTGAGCGTTAGCCAGGGTGAGACCAGCTCTATAGGGACAGTTCTAATGTCGCCGACCCAGGGAACCGGGACAGTTTGTCTAATCCCTCCAAGCCCCAACCCAGTGCCCGGCCAACCTCCGCTCATCGGAGGTATCTGCCCACCAGCCTGGTTCTTGCTGGCAATAGTGGTCATCGTAATGCTCTCGATCGGCGGCGTGATTGTCGTGCTGGTCCAGCGAGTCCCATTCGTGAAGCTTCTTAGACTTGGAAGAGGCTGGGTTCATCAGACAGGTCTGGTGGAGTCGGCATCTGCCAGTCATTGGTGAGGGACTGACTGACTTCCATTTCCGGCCTCACTTTTCCATGCTTACAATTATCCTCGAACCATTTGAGCCCCTCTAGTGTCGCGAGTATTCCTTCATGCATCTGGCTGCCATACAGAGGCCTAGCCTCAATTGCCGCAGCCAAAGCGCTCTCTCAGAAGTAAGGGACGAGGGATTCTTGAATACACTACGTCTTGAGGGTTGCGGACTGGAATTAGGTCGATAGTAAGAAGCAGGCCCGCGACGAAATCCTTGGCTTCGATCAGAGTGTTGAGGAATTCTCCACTCGGATCGTTGTAATTCGCGGGACTGTTTACAGAATACACGTAGAGGTCCACAGCAACTGACCTGCGTTTCTCTGGCTTGGTGCAGTGCGCTACCAGCGCACTAACCTTTAGGTTCAAATCGCAACCCTATTTTCAAAAATTTTGTTCGACCCCTGAGAGGTTTGGCCCAGGTTTGGTGCGGCCGCCGAACATCCAACTATAAGTGCAAATCGCACGCAGAGCGAGTCATAGTTATAGGGTCGGTTCAAGCATAAAGATGACCTCGAGCCCCATCTCTGATCAGGCCGTACGGCTTCGAGAAGGACCGGAGGTTTTTCCTTGACTGTGAGAACCCCCTATCCAGGCACCTCCCCTCCCGATACCAGGTTAATTATCCTCCTGATTTTCTGGGAGGTGTTCTTCACCGTGGCAAGCCCTTTCACATACGCTTCACCGCTGGTCGGCAATAGGAGAGTTGCTAGTATCTTGATCAGCGTTGTCTTGTCTGCATCGTTCGGGCCGAGGAGGCCGAAAACTTCTCCCTCCTCAATCTGAAGGTCAACACTCCCCAGTGCGACAACGTCTCCGGCCCCTGGGACTCCTTTGAAGAGTCGTCTCAGTTGCTTAGTTTCGACGGAGAGATCTCGCTTCAAGTTAGGGTGGCTCACGAGACCGTCTCAAAATAGGAGTTGTTTGAAGAAATCATCAAAAATAACCAACAATAACCGCTCCAGTAGGCGCCGTTGTCTTGTCCAGAGAGGAATCTGCGCCAACCCAGCTCTTAACGATTAAATAACGAATAAGCGATCTAGGCTCGTCTTGATAACAGCTCAGGCTGCTAGTTTTGTCTCACCGGGTGAAGGAAAGAAGTGTAACGTTTTCGCGGATACGATCACGATTAAGGTACCGAGTGAAATGACCGGGGGCGCGTATTCAATATCCGAGGATATCACCCCTGCTGGACAGGGCGCACCAC
>Ga0066710_100000043_pt1 | contig 45099 bp, 71 predicted proteins | sample GraSoiAngelo_159_FD_79666 | JGI IMG/M metagenome (GOLD analysis project Ga0066710, IMG submission 79666) | Grasslands soil microbial communities from the Angelo Coastal Reserve, California, USA - 14_1009_16_40cm | ecosystem: Environmental > Terrestrial > Soil > Grasslands | place: USA... | reverse complement strand
GTTGTAGTTGCGAGTACTGTTGCTTTCGATCTTGTAATTAATTGATCTTGTAATTAGTTGATTGCATACAGTACAGAAACCCGACTAGAAACTTGAGCCAATCAACCTGACCAAAAAGTTTGACTTAGGTCAGCCCACCAGGTAAGCTAAGCAGGTAATCAAACAGCACAACACAAGGAGTACAGAATGAGTGATCAAGCCGTAGCCGTAATAGACACGAACCCAACCCCAGTTAGTTTGCCCTACAAGGGTCCAGATGACCTGTCAGCAAGGCTATTGGAGAAGTATTCGGATTTTGTCCGGGATTACAATGAGCAGCGTGCGAGACTGCTTGCCGCAGAAGGTGATAAAGATAGGGCAGTACAAGAGTTCATTCAACACAGCGACCACAAAGACGCAGTAAGGTTGCGTAAGGCAATTGAGACAGCAACAAGTAAACTTCGGGAGCTGGCCGAATCAAACACAGTAACAGAAGAGCTTCCGGAAGAAGAGAAGGAGAAACTAAAGACTGAGCTAGGCCTACTGGGCGACAAGATTAAAGGCTCGTCGAATGCAATCAACTCAATTATTGATAACATGAGTCCAGACCCTGAAGGTGTTAAAGCAGCGCTAGTAGCTATTGGTAATCCTACTCTCTCTAACAGAGGTCGGCGTGCTGGTGGTACTGGTAGTTCACTCCCTCGTGCACGAGCAACACTGACTATCACAGGTGGAAACCTTGAAAATAAGCTAGTGGAGTCGTTTAGCAAAGCTGCCATCCTCTTTAACTGTGAGGTTAAGGATTTGCAGCTCGCCTATGCACAAGCAGCCGGTGTTAAGCATGAAGACATCAAGACAATCAACAAAGAAGTTACTTTCGAATTCCAACCCAATGAGAACGGTTCTGTATATATTATTACAGCGACCCCTAAGCACACGAATAAGCCCGGCCCTAAGAAAGCCGGCGAAGTAACAGAAGCAGAAGCAGAAGAGGATGGCTCAGACTAATCAAGGGCCGCAGGCCCCCTGTAGGCCGAATAAAGTTAGTTAGGTCCCTGACAGTATTAATTGGGCTGTATTAAGGTTCGAATCCTTATCAGGGAGCTGGATAGTTGGGGTATGGTGTCGTAGGAGAACTACGAACCTGTCAGATGAGGCAGCATGAAACAAACCCAACTATCCTTTGTAGAAAAAGTAAGGATGGGAATGAGACTGGCGGTTAGAGTGACTGTTAGCCTGTAGGCAGCCGTAAGTAGATGGCTGTAGGCAAACCAGTATCGACGACTTAGCTAGAGGTTACCGTAGAGGTCTCTAAGACTGTAGGGGTTAAGCAGTCACCAACAAACTAGCCCTAGACTATTAGACAAAGGTAATAATCAATGCCTGAACTCCGGACGACCACTCAGTACTGTTTGTTCTTAGATGAACAAGAGGCACTCACCCTCAGGGTTGTACTGGAAGAGGCGCGTCACGCTCTCAACACTCTTACTATCGAACAGGAGGTATTAATGGCATGGCTTCTAGACAGCAGACTTCCTGTGTTCACGGGCGAAGAGGTACTTGGTCCGGTACCAGCCCCTGAACACTCGGCCCCTGAACACAACACTAATGAACCTCATGAGTCACAAGTAGACCCAAACAATATTCACAGCCCCTATTAATCGAATGGAAAGCTTGTGGCGCAATTTGAGATTACAGTAACTGTTAACGGTGACCTTACTTCGGATATTTACAACAATATTATTAGTGCAATTGAAGAGATTACAAGAGAAGTCTGTGATTCATATGATGATATAACTCCTGCATTCGAAATTACAGAGCTTCACTAGTCAGCTTTGAGATGGCGTCAACATCACCCTACCTTCTCACGCAAGGGGCTAGGGAATTGAAAGAGCAGCCATGATGGTCTTTTGGTCGATAACTCCGGCCTAGTTGTTTCTGCGCCTCACTCAATTAGAACAGGAAGCCGAATGGAAAACATTTACGTTAACGATGATACATATTTTACATTAATGCTGTCTCCCGCCTTCGACAACGTAAAGTTACTGATTACCGAAGAATTGCCTCATCAACGGCAATGTATTACTACTATCGTGAATCAGACGAAGCTCAAAGAACTCATTGATGTACTACAGAAATTTGTCATTGATTAATACTGGGGCGGAGCCCCCCTGTAGGCCTGATACAAAAGATTGGAGTCCATAGTGGATATTAAGATTAATACTCCTAAAACTTTATTTCTTGTCGTAAGAAAGGATAACTTTAGGATAGTCATGGGAGTATGTAACACTCTATCAGATGCTGTCAATTTTATTGAGAATACTAGACTCAATGAAAAGTTTAAGGTACTACAGTGTACAGCCATGGAAGTGTATAGCGATCTTGATTAGGCCGGTAAAATTTAAAGCAGGTGAGGTGAGGTAAGCTGGAATGTTTCTTACAAAGATGCAAGAGAAGATCCTAGTAGCATTCCAAGACAGCGATGCACTAACAGCACATGAAGTGTGCGATAAGCTAGATATGAAGTACAGTACTGTCAGTGCAAATCTGAAGAAACTCCATACGTACGGCTGTCTTGCTCGGGACTATACTGTTGACCCTGACGATCCTAAATACTCAGGGAACAAGTACAAGTTTGTTAGTGGGCAGCCAAGTGAAAAGTACTTCACTAAATTAGCTCAGCATCGCACTAAAGTACTAGCCGAAAGTAAGACCCCCACTTTAAGTGAGAAAGAATTATTCCTTAAGAAGCATGCTATTAAACTGGGCATTGAAGATATTGAAAGCTTGATGCACAAGTGGTCCGAACAGAAATGGTACCCTAAAATCTTCAGGTCGGCTAGAAATCTGCCGCTCAGTCTAGCTCGACTGTATGAATTAGCAGTGTCTGTTGCTTATGGCAGTGTTGTTTCTAACGAAGAGTTGTACGGCATTGAAGAGGATTTAAAAGCCTTCCAAGCTGATCTACTCAAGACGCTTGAGGTAATAAATGGTATCCTAAGGATTGAAAGCCTAAAGAATCCGGATAAACTGTATAGCTATTTGCTGGCTCACACCAACATTGAAGAAGCAAAACAGATAGCGCTCAAGGTCAAAGAGCTTAACTGATTAGCTAGTTGATACCTTAGCTTGAATGTGATATACTCCGCTATGAGTAAACCTCTCACCCACCGTCCCGAAAGCATAAGCTAGTTATTAAACTGACCGGGGTCTGTTGTAATGGATACTGTCTACTTCCCAGGCAATAGAGTAATTAACCTAGTCCCCCATTGGGCGGATGAAGAGCAGGAGTTATTGGTTACTTTAAACGCAATAGGTAAAGTTATGGATGTTAGAAACGGCTCTGCATTAGTGCAATGGACACTGCCTGAAAAAACAGGTGTCTGTACTACTGTACCGAGAACTCAGATTGATTTAGTAGCATAGTAATTTAGTAGCATAACTAATTAAGTTGAGAGGTTTACTCACTTTAAGGTTGGGTCATGAGATTCGATAATGTTCAAGCCACTGAGATAGTTCAAATGCCTGCCGTTGTTAAAGGTGGTCTCATAACACTCTTTACTCCGGACCTTATGCGACTGGATCAGATTACCCTAAAACAGATTGCAATAACGATGGGAGGAGACTTGGTCTACATCAAGCCACGCGCTACCTACACTATGCCAGAGCAAACACTATGCACCTTTCTAGACTGCTACGGATTGGCTGATTCTACCAGTGAACTGGGGCGTTGTGAGAAGCATGTTGGCCAATGATCTCGGCATATTAACAGATAAAGAAATTGAAGTGGCTGCATTAATTGCACAAGGTCTTTCGAGAAAGATAATCGCTGCTAAGCTAAACATAGCTACTAGTACCGTAAAGACAAGACTATATTATATCTTTAGAAAGACAGACTGTAAAAATAATGCACATCTTGCTGCCATGTATACTTATTGGATTCACCTACAGGGCCTACAGGGGGTGCCCTACAATAATAACAGCATGAACTTAAGAGGCTGGCCTACCCATGCTAATAGCAGTTAGATAAGGAAGTCATGACTGGAAATGCTGAATCCAATACTGAGCCTAACATTAAATCCAATATTAACAAAGGTTCGATCCTCTCCCGTATCGCTCAATTAGAGCAGGGATTAGAATTAAGAAAAGTAGAGTACACAGAAGCTATTGAGGAACTTAACAAACTAGATAGTACACAAGAGGGCCTACAGGAAGCATTCGATCAGATCAAAGCTGAGCTTACTAAGGTAGCTACCCAAGCCAGCAGAGCAAGGGGGCGGCGGGATAATTTAATCTACCAAGGGAAGCAAGATAGGTCTCAAATAGAAGCACTCAAAAGAGAGTTTGGGAGACTAAATCAACTAGAGACTGATCGAGCTGTCTACCAAGCTCAAGTTGATGAACTCCGGGAACGCTGCCTTGATGCCTTCTGGCGGGCTGAGAACCGTTCTGACGGCCTGGGAGCACTCCCCCATCAGATCGATGGCGCCATACATCTGGCAGTGGTGAAGGAAGGTATTTTAGGAGATAAGCGTGGACTAGGTAAGACACTAACTAATCTTATCTGGCTTGATCTTATTGAATCCCAGAAGTCTATTATCATCTGCCCTAGCGATACAATGGACAACTATATTCGTGAGATTAAGATGTGGACGCCTCACAGAAGGGCTATTAAGCTGGGTAGAATGCAGAAAGGACCGAGGGATTTTCTTCTTAATGAGTTGAAAGACTGGCCTACTTTCTGTCTAGTTATCAACTATGAAGCATGGCGAAGAGATTCTCAACTTATTGAAGACTTAATTGCCCTTAAAGCCGATACTCTTGTGGAGGACGAAGCTCACCGCGCTAAGACTCTCTCAACTGTGACATGCAAGGGAGTTACTAGAATTAGATTCGGCGCTAACCAGTGTTCGGAGTGCGGCTCCGATCAAATTAAAGTTCTCACTAACTGGCGAGAAGAGGGTCTACCAGACTTTAGTCAAGATAAACACAGTTGTAAGATCTGTGGTCATACTGGATTAATTACTGACTTCTGTTCTATTAAGAATGTGATGCCTATGACAGGTACTCCTATTCTTAACAAGCCACAAGAAATCTTCCCGCATCTGCGAATGATTGATGTCGAACACTTTCATTCACAGCAGGAATTTCTCTATGATTTCTGCTATCAAGACTATGAAGGTAAGTGGCGTTGGGGACATAAGGCAGAAGAGAAGCTGACTAAACAAATCGGATCCAAGTACCTAGCAAGGGACAGAAAGTCAGCTAACGTTATCATCCCGCCGTCTACCCCTGTAGAGCATCTTATTACTCAGGATGAACTAAAGGAGAACTACCCAGAGCAGTACAAAGCCTATAAGAATGCCAAAGAGGCAGCAGAGATCGTATTCGATCCAGAAAAAGAATATGTCATGTCTATGCCATACGCAATTGTACAGATCATGCGGCTGAGACAAGTATTAGTATGGCCTGCTGCTATTACTTTAGAAGTGAAACATCCGCAGACTGAAGAAGTTCTCTACAGCTCTAAATTAGACGTTCATGAGTCGGCTAAGCTAGACAAAGCAGAAGAACTTATCCAAGACATTATCGAGGAAGGTGAAAGGATAGTTCTTTTCTCCCAATTTAAAGCCCCCCTTAAGGAACTCCAACGACGCCTAGGAGATCGTGCTGTTGTTTATGACGGGGATACTTCAACCCAGCGACGCAATGAGATTCAGCTAGACTTTGATATCAAGACTGCCCCTGTAGGCCCTAGCAATAAGCCACGTTGGGATGCTGTATTATGTAACTATAGAGCGGCCGGTGAAGGTCTTAATCTTAATGCTGCTAGTCAGATGGTTATTCTTGATGAGGAATGGAATCCTGGCAGACAAGAGCAAGCACTTGGTAGAATTGATAGATTGGGACAAAGACGGGAGACACAGATCCATACAATCCGGGTAGAAAAGTCAATTGATACTTGGATGAAAGAAATTATTGAAGCTAAGAAAGAGATTATCGATGGGTTTGAGGCTCAGGCGAATATTACCCAATCAATGTACGATGCACTCCGAAACGGTGACATCTAATGACTTATGTAAGATTAGTAGGAACACGCCACAAATCAAAAGTCTGGAAAGATGGAAATGCATGGTGTGTCTTGAATTACTGGACAGGTCGCACAGTGACTTATAGAACTTGGCGAGTTGCGTACAATAACGCTTATGTCAAAACAAGCCTGATGCGAAAAGTACTGGAAAAAGGGTACTAATTGTTTGCTATTGATTATAACGAAGATGGTCCTTACTATCTTAAGGTATACAGATCACTCAAGAAGTCCATTACTTCTGGCGAAGTTAAGCCAGGCGAGCAGTTCTATACCTACAATACATTAGTAGCTCATTTTAATACTAGTCGAGTTATAGTAAACATGGCAATAGAGAGGCTTAAGCTAGAGCACTATTTAGATGCAATAAGAAAGAGAACTATCGTAATAAGTCTAGAAGAGAGAATGAAAAGAGTTAATATTGACATGTTAGCACAGATCAAAGAGCTAGTAGAAAATAAACAACTAGAAATCTTAACTGACGGAAGTTTTAGAGCAGAAGTAACATCTATTAAGCTAGGACCTACAGGGGAAATCGTCATTACAGTACAGTAGGAATAAGTACAGTAGGAATAAGTACAATAAAGGATAATTAATGTACTATGATAGACTAGGTAAAGAAATTACCCCAGATACATGGACAAAGCTATATTCTGACATAGCCTACAGACTAATTCGTTGTACTAAGATAGTAACACCTCAATACCACAATGAGATTTCTACAGCATGGTTAGGCCTGGATCATCCTTTTAGTGCTAATCCAAAAGAATATGTTATTTTTGGAACAATGATTTTTAGTTACTCTCCAGATAAGTTCAGGGATAGCGAAATGTACCGATACACATCAGAGACTGAAGCAAAAGAACATCACCAAATACTAGTAGACTCGTTTAGATCTAACGATTTGTTTAAGGATGCTCTCTTCACTGAAATCAGAGAAGAGATAATAAACCAAGAACGATCGAAAGGCAGATAGTTATGGGATTAGATATTTCACATGATGCTTATTGTGGAGCTTATGGCTCATTTACACGTTTTAGAGAAGAAATCTGGGTTGCGGCTGGCGGTAAGCTAATAGATCACCCATTGGGTATTGATATAGATTGGAACATGTTTGATAGAAAGAATTACGACGGAGATTGGGATGTAACCCCGGAAGATCCTCTATTAGTACTTATTGTCCATTCAGACTGTGACGGCTATATCTATCCAGAACAGTTGGGTCCGCTTATTGAAAGACTTAAAGAAATCCTACCTAATCTAAGATCTACAGGTGAAGGTCACTTAGCTCATCTAGGTATGCGAGGTGCTTTGCAGAAGTTTATTACCGGAGCTGAATTAGCACTAAAAAATAATGAACCCTTGGAGTTTTGGTGATGAAGGTTAAAGTGGGTACGGATGAGTTGTTTCCTTTCTTTGAGCTAAGAAGTGACGAAGAGTTAGGCAAAGAAATAGAACTAACCGACACGGATATCAGAGATTACAAGTCTACCATGTCAGCATTTTACAGCTGGCAAGAGAAGCTGGGTAAGCTTAGTGGGTATGATAGATTTAGTGGGTATGATAAATGATCTACTTAGTAGGCTATTCAGCCCCTGACTGGGTACGGGATGTAGTTTTAGTAGTATGCTTCTCTGCTATATCTATAGCATTATTACTCCATAGGGATTTTTGGAGAGAAGATGATTAACTTAGAGGTATTAATAAGCGACCGTACTAGATTAGCTGAAGAGTTTAGCTCTAAGGAAGATGAAGTTAGTGAAGAACTAGCAATCTTTACAGAAAAACTTCTTAATATTTTGATGCTTGCTATGAAGGGACTGAGTAATGACCAAAGGAGCTTAATTCACTTAGTAAGAACCAGCGGCAGTGGTTGAAGCGTGCCCTGCATTTAGCTGCTACCTCCCCCTGTAGGCAAAAGCATGGATGCTTGATTGTAAAAAGTAATAGACTACTATCAGCAAGTACTAATACTTTTAGAAATCACTCGCAGTATGTTAAGGCATATAACCACTGTTCATTCCATGCCGAAGTTAATGCTATGAGAAGATTAATCCCATATGGCCGTTCCTGTAGGCCGAGTATAAAGAATGCTACCTTGTTTATTGCTAGAATTAATAACAAGGGTGAAGCTAGATTATCTAAGCCATGTAACAGTTGTCAATCCATGATTGATTCATTTAATATTAGGAAGATAGTCTGGACAGATAATTTGGACAGAGAGGCTGGGAATTGGAGTATGAATTTTTAGATACTAGTCACTACGAAGCACTTATTGCAGCACTAAATAGAGTTGCAGATGAATGGGATAATCGAGAAGCATCGGCTAGAAAAGCAAACAGAAAAGTCGAAGCTGTAATTATGAGCTACTTTACTAGCTTTTCAGAGGACTTAATACGAGCTTTTGAAGCCATGTTAGAGACGCTTGAACCAGAGAATGGAAGTGAGCCAAACGAAGGTAAACCAAATGAGGGTGAGTCGAATGTAGATCATGATTCCCAGCTCAGACCATAGTGATGCAGATCATGAAAAATAAAAACTGGACAGGCTGTATCAAGCACGCTATACTGGTCTCAGGTCCCAGGACCATAGAGTTCGGTTGGGGATGGGTCTAAGTATTCCTCCCTTTGTGCTTGAGCGGCAAATAGGTTGAGTCGAACTAGATTCATCCCCAACCGGGCAGGGCTCATTTAAACACACTCATTAAATGCTACCTCCCATTCTGTGGTGAGAATGTTATCCCTCTTTGGACGATATAAGAGACTACTCAGAGCGTATCGAGCTCAAAAGACCGAATTGGAGTGGCTACGAGAAGCCCATAAAAAGTTAGCAGAACAAGGCTACTATGAACTTGACTGTCAGGTAAAAGCTAATATCCGTAAAAGACAAAAGATAAAAGAGTTTGAAGTATATACATCTAGATTAGAGAATACAATTGCTGAACAAAGAAAAAATCTTCGAAGCTTACGACAAATTGCCGACAGTCGCGAGAGATGCAGTAAAATTAAATGCTGTAACGAACACGAAGCTAAAGGTTGGGCTGTTATTAGAACAAGGGAAACCAATGAGAAATTCATAAGTTACGAATGTAAGTTATGTTCTATAAATCATAGAACTAAGAAAAATTGGTGGCATATTACGCATGAAGATGAGTCGCTAAGAGGTAGAGATTATGACTGATGTTCCTGTAGATGAGAGAGGTATACCTACAGAAACTGATGGTACTAGTGCACCTCATTGTCCAGCTAATCCCTGTGTCTTGTGTACAGGGAATTCAGCGGTAGTAATAGATTACAGGGGCAGTAGAGATCCAAAAGATTGGGAACGCCAAACTAGTTGGGAGTGGTGTCAAGAGATGGATACTTGTGCTGCTACTGTAGACTGGGAGAAAGTTTATGGAAGAGAATGATCTTAAAGAACAATGTTTCTGCTGTACCTGTAAAAGAGACGTTGATGATAATGTAATTCAATGGGACGCAGCTTGCAATAATCATGGTGCTCATGGTCTACGAGGCTGTAAGGAACATAATGTAGCCCCAGAAATTTGTACGTGCGGCTGCGAAGATGATTCGGATGATTAAATTATGAGCTGTGTATCTTGTGGTAGAGGAGATAGTATGGGATCGATCTGGAAATATAACGATACATATAGTCATGAACTAATAGTAGAAGTAACACAAGATGACGATCTATCTAAAGAGCACTACATTACAATGGAAATCTGTAATGACCATAAGATTTTATTAAGTAGGCTATACGTTGAAGAATTGATAGAATTTTTAAACGAGAAGTTTTTGGATGTAAAATGGCCTGTATAGGATGTGGCAGAGGGTTTCACTACGAATGTGAATTATTGAATGAAAATGATGACCTCAATTCTTGTTGCTGTACTAAGTCGGATTCGCCTACAGGGCAGGACATTCCTGCTGCCACATCCCATGCTGGTGATACAGTCGCTATATCGGGTGCTTCCCCCTCCTCATATAAAGGCTATAAAGCAGACGACAAGATAGGAGAATCGGCGGGTCGCAAAAGAGCGGCTGTTAAGTTTGAAGTCAATCCTGACGAGCCCTGTGAATGGCGACTACAAGCAAACTGTGGTGGAGGGCTGCATCCTATAGTCGGCTGCTTGACTGGAAAACAACAGAACCGTCATCATGGTCCGGATAAAAAGACATCTAATAATGATGAAAATAATGTCCATATTATCTGTTCACAATGTATCGCCCCTGAAACACTTATACTTAAATATGATTTAACTTGGGTTCCTGCGCATACAATTATCCAAGGAGATATCTTATTAGGATTTACAGAAAAAATTAAAGGAAATGGAAGGAATGTTCGATTCGAAAAGAGTGTTGTTGAAAGTGTATTGCAAGTAAGAAAACCCGCTAAAAAATTTTACATGGCTAATGGGAAGAAGTTAATTAGTAGTATTGATCATCAATGGGTTTCATCATCACCTGGTAGACATCATTTAGGTTGGCGCTCTGTTAATAGATTGTACGAAGGATACAATTTACGTTACCTTGTAGATCCTTGGGAAATAGATAACTCTTGGGAAGCTGGTTGGTTTGCAGGATTCTTAGACGGAGAAGGATGTATTACTTTTTCTCAACTTAGTATGTCTCAAAAAGAAGATGGTTTGATTGTGGATGAAATGCAGTGCCAACTAGAAAAGTTAGTAAAAGGAAGGATTCATTATACGAACAGAAAACCATTCGGTAATACTCAAGAACAGTGGGTTATGAGAATAACCAATCTAGCAGATATATTAACACTACTAGGTTCAATAAGACCTATTAGACTTTTATCCCAGCTCTATACCAAGTACAGAATATTAGAACATAGTCCTTTCATAGGGAACGAAGGAAATAAAGTATCAATTACATCTATAGAAGATGTAGGTATACAAAATGTAATAAGTATACAAACTAGCAGCAAGACTTTTTTTGCTGATGGCTTTGCATCCCATAACTGTCATAATACTTGGCATGCAAAGAATGATGCTTACTATGTGAGAGATACTTACGCAGCACTCCCCCACTCCCCTAGACCAGCTACTGAAGAGGAGTTATTGTTAAGGGGTAAAAGTTAGGTTAACTAATTTGAGATAGTAAGAAAGTATAGCTATGAAAAGAAAATTATGGAAAAGGAAAATAGAACAGAACTTTATTGAGGGTGATCCGATAAATGATCAGACTTTTAGAGATGAGTTAAACAATGCAGCGCGCGAACGTAACCTCAACTTACCATTCACCCAAAAACGAGATAAACACAATTAGAGTAATTAATCAATTAGGTATTCTTCTTGGTAACTATGTAAGAGAGCTGCTTGAAATACCGGGTCATTTCTTTGTAGCTAACAATAAAGATAATGAATGGATAGCTGTTCTAGCGTTCGATCATGATGTTACTATCTACGGAACGGGTGATACATGTACTGAGGCCATGTTAAATGTAACTAGAGAACTAGAGAGACTCGATGAAAATAATAAAGATATTCAGGAATTGGAGAAGGAAATCGCTCAAATCTAGACTTGATAAATTAGAGTGCGAACTATTTCGTCAAGGCTACTATAATGAATGGCATACTGTAAGGCAGTGGCAGGATGAACAATTCAAGAACTTATAAGGATCTTTAGAGATAGTCTGCTAGACTTCTCAATCAGCCTGTGGTATACTATTTGGGCTCAAGCACCCATAAGGATACTCTATGATCAGTAACCTAATAAATGATACAATCTCAAATTCAGAGATTACCACATATAATACATGTCAGCAGCAGCATCGCTATGCTTATGATCTTAATATTCAACCAAAAGAGCCACCTCTTTATTTCTACAGGGGTGAATGGGGACATGCTGCCTTAGAGGTATACTATAAGGAAATGCAGCTAGGTTCCCCTGTAGATGTATGTCTTAGTACAGCTACACACATTCTTTCAAATGAAATGCTAAGTGTAATGGCGGGAGAACCGGAAGCATTCGATAAGCTAGAGATCCTTACTGATCTAATTGTACTTATTAAAGAGTACTCAGACTTCTACCGAAAAGAACCGTTCAAGATCCTTGCGGTAGAGAAGGATTTCAGAACAGAGTTATACACAGGTATAGATTATGTAATGCGGCTTGATTTACTTGTCGAATTTACAGAGGGAGATTTTCGAGGAGACTTGGCCGTCATTGATCATAAGTTTGTCCATAACTTTAAGAATACTGATGAATTAGAGTTAGACGGACAGCTCCCTAAGTATATCAAAACCCTACAGGCTAATGGCTATAGAATCTCCAAAGGATTTTTTAACCAAATTCGGCATCGAAAAGATGCTAGAGAAAAATTCCAAAGAACGCGTGTCAGAACAAATAGCATAGCAATAGATAATATCTGGCAAGAACAAGAACTTACTGCATTACGAATTAACATGAAGACAGTTCCTGTACGCCTCATGAATCCTTATACTTGCAAGAGTTGTCCCTATGCTGCGCCATGTAAGGCAGAATTAAATGGAGACAATATTGATCAAATGTTGAAGGCTAACTTCAAAAAGCGTGAGCATCCATTTAAGCAGCCGGAGGGTATCTAATGCCTTATCATGTTGTCATTGAATTTGAAGATGAGTACAACGCCACTAAGTTTGCAGACGAGGTAGAAGAATTCAACAATGTATTGGTTGCTGATGATAGGGAAGATAATCCAATAGAACTGGAAGCTTTTTTTGTAGCTATTCATGAAGTAACTCGTTCTGCTGTTAAGCCTACTATGATTAATTTAGTTAATTCGGTAGATTCATTGGAACCGGATTCATTGGAGCCTGATGTTTTGGAACCGAGTGAATGAGATACTTCCTCACTGTTGAAGTTGAATACAAACACGAACTTTCTGAACTAACACATTTTATAGAGACTAACAAAAAACTAGTAACCAGTATGAATATAAAAGAGAATGCAGGTACAGTAAGTTATAATTACGTAGACATTAAAGACTACAGGACTATTATTTTTAATGAGGATTAATGGACCCTAACTTTCTTGCCCAGCTTGAGGCACTTGAAGAAAAGTTCGCCAGCCTACAGGAACGAAAACTACTTCGTGCTCTCCTGTACGGAGATCCAGGCGTTGGCAAGACAACCCTTGCAATTAATCTTATTCAAAACAAGGGTCTGCTTGTTACTTCGGATTCAGCTTGGCAAGTAATCTACAAGTATCCAGAACTACAGCATAAGATTACTAGATATCCTTTCAAGGGATTCACTCAGGTTCAGGCTATTGCCCAAGCACACAAAGAAGGAATCGTACCATATTGTAACTACGATACTCTTATCTGGGACCCTGTATCTTCTGCTGTAGATGTAGTGTTAAGAAATCTATTAGAAGCTAAACGTAAGACAATCGACTGGAAAAAACATCAGCCAGACCCAGATGTAGAGGGCTGGCCTCATTACCGAATTGCTGCTAGATTACTTCTCGATACTGTGATTGAATTGAATGAATCAGAACTTAATGTAATCTATGTAGCTCATATCAAAGAACCTACCAAGAATGATAAGGAAGATAGAGTAGTCAAGAGATTCTCTATTAGACCTGACTTACCAGAAGCATGTTTCAAGGTCCTACATAAAGAGGTGCAATTACTCGGATGGCTGTACAAAGAAAATCACGGAGGGCAGCGAAAGATTCAGTTCGAGGGGACGACATCGGAGACAGCGAAATCTCAGCTGTCAACAGTGGAGGAGATAACCTACAACGTGAATCAACTACCGGAACTAGTAACAAAATGGAGAAACCAATGAATCTCTTTGGCATGGCAGACGCTACACAGGTTTCTGATAATCCTTGGGAGATCGCGCCTAATACGTACTTTTGTACGTGTGTAGATGCTACGATCAAAGAAAAAGAAGACGGCAACTACTCACTTCGGATTCAATGGCAGATTAACGAACCAGACAGTGAGTATCACGAAAACAAAGTCTCTCAATACCACACTGTCATTATAGATAAGCTGTATAGCGAGATGAGTGCTAAAGAGAAGAAATCTATGAAGTACTACAAGCTCAATCTACGTAATGCTTTTGATCTCTCCGAAGAAGACATGATGACATTCACGGCTCAAGACTTGCTAGGACGTAAGGCTTATATTACTACTGAGATAAATAGTGTAGATGGTACAGACTACACCAATGTGTCTAAGGTCCTTAGTGAGCGCCGGTATTTGGAAGAGAACGCAGCTGCTGAAGTTGCCACCTCAGCTGGGTTTGGGATTTAACTAGACTTGCTAGGAGTGTGTTGTCGCCTTCTGACTCCTAGTATAGAGCCTACAGGGGCTTGACAGCTAGATAAGAATTAATAGTAGGACACTGAAGCTGGTTGGGTGTAGCTGGTCGAGTTGCTATTAATCCCCCTGTAGGTCTAATCCCCGTTAGCTCAATAGGTCAGAGCGGTATTCTTATAAAATACAGGTAATGGGTTCAAATCCCATACGGGGAACTGATTAATAAAAGGAGTAATGTTGAGCGAAAGTGAAGAATCAAAGGACTACAAACTACTGCTATTCAAAAGAAAGGTTCTTCTAGCTAATTGCGATAAAATACTACGAGATGCTAGGCATATTGCCGCTAAGAATAATTATCGCCAAGATGAGGTTTTTCGTCATATATTGCTAACTAATATCGTAATTGGATCATTATTACTCGACCAAATTCAGGAGTAATTAGGTGACAAGCGTTCACAGTCTTACTGGCATCTCCAATAAGTTGGAACGCTTCTTTGACTATCTTTATGGAAGTCAGCAGGGTTATGTATACTCTCCCACTAAAGATCCTGTAACAGGTAATTTCAAACAGTATTTTTTTCCTTGGCCTACAGGGAAAGAGGATTTAGTATCCCATGCTGTAACAATGTCGGCGACTCAAGAAGTTTACCACGGGATAGCTCTATTTAAAGAGCCGTCCTCCCGAAAGGAATCTTTTCTAGGTACTAATTATATCTGGGCTGAATTTGATGGAAATCTTCCTGAATTAGATACTGCTACTCCCCCACCGACTATAAGGATTCAGTCATCCACAGAGGGCCATGAACATTGGTATTGGAAACTCGAAGGATTTATTACTGATATCAGTATAGTTGAAAATATTACTCAAAGATTAGCCTATCACCTACAGGCAGATCTTTCATGTTGGGATGCTAATCAGGTCCTCCGGCCGCCCGGTACCGTCCATCAGGAGTCCAAGCAGCGGGTCTCAATCCTTAAAGTGGGGACTGAGGTCACCCCTATAGCGTTCTTTGCAGGATTGCCTGAGCTCCCATTTAAAGTACTACAAGACGGTGATATTCATCATGTGCCGGTAGTATTAGATGTTATTGCTAAGTATGTCTGGACTCAGGAAAACATTCAGTTCTTTCGGGAGATGCAAATAGAGAAGGGTCACCGGTCATCAGCTCTTACTAAACTAGGACATATCTGTATGGAGATGGAGATGTCCAATGCGGAGACCCTCTCAATCTTACTTAACGCTAATGCGCGTTGGAAGAAGTATTCTGACCAGAATGCAAAAAAGCGGCTCCTAGGTATCATTAACTACTGCCGTGCGCAGCACCCTGTAGATCCAATACAAGAAGAAGTAGCTACTAAAACTAAGTTTAAGATTTATACATACGCAGAATTTATGAAGACAGAGATTAAATTGGAGTGGGTGATACCGGACTTACTTCACAGGAAAGGCTTAATGCTTATTAGCGGACCTCCAGGTGTAGGTAAATCCCAGTTACTTATGAGATTGGGGGAACGTTTAGCCAAAGGGGAGCAGTTTTTAAAGTGGAAAGCACCTCGACCTATTAAGACTCTCTTTGTATCAATGGAGATGCCACACGAAGAAGTAAAGTATTTCTACGATCAAATGAGAATCGAAGATAGCCCTCTTATGAATGAAAACATGCTTATTTTAGCACTGGGCCATTCTATCCAGCTAAACAGCAAGATAGCCCAGGCTGAACTTAATAAAGCTGTTGAAGAGTTTCAACCCGATGGTATTTGGTTTGATTCATTCGGCCGTGCTGTAGGTGACGACATCAACTCCGAAAAAATTATTTTTAACACCTTTGATTATGTAGATGCTGTGCTTAGGAGCAGATACGGTTTGTTTGTAGGATTCATTCATCACAACCGTAAAGCTCAGATTGGTAATAAGAAACCTAACAAATTAGAAGATCTCTTCGGGTCTCAGTATATTGGAGCAGCAATTACTACAGGCGTGGGACTATGGCCTATAGGTACTAGTGAAATAGAATTATCCTGCCTTAAACTAAGAATGTCAAAACAATTTCCTACTTTTAAAATTAGACGAGTACCGGGATTGGATTTTGAGATTAATGAATCCAAAATTCTGGCAAGTGATACTCCTTTACTTGGGGTTAATTCTAGTATCAGTAGTACTGGGACTGGCTCTAGTGTATATAACAGCACATTAGGCGACTCTATCTAATTAAGGAAAACTAATTTATGATTTCAGTAACTGAGATTAATTATGCAGGATTCCATAAAGCATTAGAAGACCTACCAAAATTACTTAATCTAATGAGAATCGAAAAAGGATTATTATTTAACGAAATCGCACAGGATTCTGGTGTTGAATTAAGGGCTATCTACAGGTTTACTGGTGCTGAGAAAAAGTTTGACTATAGCAATATTATTAGATTGGTTGCATGGCTTGAGCGGGTGAAGAATGAACCAGCCCTACATATCCAGGCAAGACTTCGACGAACACCTTACACTGATGAGGAAAAGTCCTTACTTGGTTATTGATACTGAGGGAACTCTCAATCATCCTTTCAGTGAGACATGGGGTATCTCAACATCTGCCTTTAGTATTTGTGAATATTTTGCTTTTAATCATATGCTAGGAACTAATCTCCCACAAGAATGGTTGCCGCTCCTCAAAGAAGTAATTGAGAATCATTCTTGCCTGGTCTTTCATCATGCTAAACACGATCTCCGCTCATTACAGTCTATAGGTATTAATTACACAGGTAAATTCTACTGTACTATGCTCATGGCTCATATGAATAATGAAAACCTGCCCAGCAAACAACTTGATTTCTTAAGCCGTTATTATGGCGGCGAACCTAAGGCAATACCAGAAGTAATGAATAGTATTATAAATGGCTTTGGTTGGGAATACGTCCCTGTAGATATGATGCGAGATTATTCCCATAATGATGCATACATTACAGGACAGCTTTTTGAGAAATTACTACCCAGTTTTAAAGAACAGGAATTAGATGGGGATCTTTGGCAGATAGAGCAAGATTTTGTTAGGCTTCTTATGAAGATGGAGAATACAGGAGTTCTTATAGATCAAGACTTATCTCAGAAAGAGTATGAACGCGGCATTAAAATAATGCAAGAGCTACAGAACCAGTTGGGCTTCAACCCTAATTCACCGACACAACTAGGTAACTTTCTTCTAGAAGATCTAGGACTACCAGTAGTCAAGCGAACACCAAAAACTAAAAAAGGCAGAGGAGGTAACCCTAGTTTTGATAAAGAAGCAATGATGATTTATGATCAAATATTAGAACAAAGAGGAGATAAACGAGCAAAACAGGTATTGGCCTACAGGGGGTGGAGTAAGACTACTAGCTCAAATTATAAACCTTATCTAGAGTTACTCCATCCAGACGGCAGACTCCGTCCGAATTTTAAGATGCACGGTACTAGGACTGGTAGACTGTCTTGTGAAAAGCCCAACTTACAGCAGATCCCTAGGGAGTCTTACAACGATTGGAACGGTCGAACCAAGGAAGCAATTATAGTAGAACCAGGACGCAAAGCTATTGAGTTTGATTATTCACAACTTGAATTTAGGGTTGGTGCAGCCTACGGGGCGGTAACTAGATTATTAGATGCTTTTAATGATCCCTCTAGAGATGTTTTTGACGAAATGGCTGCTCTTCTTGGTATGGAAAGAAATGGAAACAAAGGAGCAAAAGTTCTTAATTACACGCTACAATTCGGTGGCGGAGCTACTAGGATTTCACATGTTTTCGGAATTGAAATCTCTGCTGCACAAGCTATTATTAATAACTATTATGGGCAGTATCCAGGACTAAAAATAGTAGCCAAATTCGCAGAAAATGTATGTCGTGATCGAGGATATATTAAGTATTGGTCTGGTCGAAGAAGGCACATTACCGATCCAGATGAGGTTAGAAAAGCATTTAATTCTCTTTGTCAGGGCGGCGGTTTTGAGATTGTTAAACGAGTCATGCTTGAAATTGATAAGGCTGGACTTAACAATGATGAATGCCAACTAGATCTACAGGTTCATGATTCAATACGAGCCAGCATTGAAGAAGGCAAAGAACATATCTATATTCCAGAGATTAAAAATATTATGGAAAATGTGAGAAAATTCTATGACTTCGGTGTGAAATTTAAAGTAGGCGTCCATGAGTGGGCCGGAGAGGAGATAGTAATATGAGTGCAGCAAAGCCTATTAATATGTCAAAAGAAGATTTTATACAGGTACTCAAAGATATTTTGCAGACGATTGAAAATGATGATTCTTATGAAGGTAACTTAACATGGCTAATGCCTGAAGAAGAAAATGCTGAACACCCTTTCGATATTATCGCTACATATAGAATTGGCAATTCAGTGGGTCAAGGTAGCACGCGAATGATTGGTGAGTGGCAGTAATGGCTAGGCGATTTTGGAATGCTAAAGACCCCGAAAAAGTAACAAAAGAACAAATAGATGCTATGACTCCCGAACAGCAAACTACTTGGGAAGTAGATCGCTATGCGGCATCCCATGGTATGCCAAGAAAGAATCAAAAAGGTGATGAAGACTACGAGGAAGATTAATGAAAATCAAAATCGATAAACCGCAATACCCTAAAAATAGGCACCCTTGGCGTGTTTGTCTTACAGATAAAGATAGACTAGGGGATTACTCTATTTTTGTTGGTTATTTTGATACACATGCCGAAGCTCTTTTTAGAGGAAGGGTAGCCTTTTAATTTCTTACCACCAATTCTCAGATTTATAGCGGCCCATATGCGTCCTGATTATGATTGGACCTACGTAGCATTTGATCCTGGTGTCACTACGGGTGTTTCTTGTTGGGATGCTACCTGCAGGGATAGAACAGGTCAGCCGGTGTATGTAGATCAATTTAATAGAGATGATTTAACTGCATTCCTATTCACTGCTTTACCTGGCAAAAATACCAAAGTCTTTATCTACGAAGGTTATACTATCTTACCGCATAAAGCTAGAGCCCACATAGGCTCTAATGTTCCTACTGCTGAAGTCATCGGAGAAATCAAGTCGGCTGCTAAATTTCTCAAAGTCGAAACTCTTATCATTCAACCAGCTAGTATTCTATCAACAGCACAAAAAATGTCTGGACTTAAATTACCCACTACTCACTCTAAATCGCATTGGATATCAGCATATAACCATGGCTACTACTGGCTACGCGGACAAAACTTAATTAAATCAAGACTATTAAGGGAAGAAAAGTAACTATGGCCCGAGGTCCCTTAAAACAAGAAACAAAACAACGCCGCGCATTAGCAAAAGCTGCTGAAGTACTAGGCATGACTGTAGAGGAACTACAGGAAGAGATTCCAGAACCTGTAGAAACTGACGAATCTAAGATGCTGGAAGCTCAATCCGTAGTTGAGTATTTTCAAGTTCGAGGTGCAGGTTTCCGACATGCTGTGTGCGAAGTATGCAAACTAACTTTTGCTTATCGATGGCATATTACTGGAGTTAAATGCTGCTCTGTACCATGTATGGCTAAAAAGCTTGAAAGTATGGGTCTGAAGTGGGACCCTCGACGGGAACCTGAGCGTCGCTGGGGCTATATTGTTCCCGCAATTGTTCCTGCTTACGCCTTAGAAAAAATCCAACTTCCCCCGGACGAAACTCTAAAAGACCCTCTGAATAATAGTACTCCCTAATAGATTCTATTACATCCTGTCCCATAGCCTTCCTCTCTGTAGTTAATGTTCCTCCCCACATACCCTCTTCGTCATGTGCTATAGCATAGGTCATGCAAAGCCCCATTACGGGACATACTTTGCATGACCTTCTGCTTATAGAGTCTTTTGTTATATTTTTCTCAGGGAAATAATCATTTGTATCTTGTCCTTTACACCTAGCCCGTTCACCCCAAGTTATAATACTTTCCATAACGGTCACACTTACGGTATAACATTCCAATAGTTGTTTGTCAAATACTTAGAAAATCTGGACCCATTTCTTAGCACTTACATCGGACCATTTTTTTGTTTGCAGATCTGCCCATCTTGACTGCTGATCAAAAGCATAAAGAATATCAGCTAGATCCCTATAATTCTTATAAGCTGCCTCCTTTATTTGTGGCGGTAATTGATCTACTTTAATTTCTAAATTAATAAGCAATTCTGCAATACGACCTACAGGAACAGATAAATCTAGTTGCTGCTGAATCTTAGTAAAAGCATCCTGTACAGTAAACGGTGACCCATCTGGCCACTCCCCCACTATATCAGTAAGCTGCATATCTTCTCCTGTAGGCTGAGTAATTTTTTGATATTGTCCCCAATAAGGCTGAAGAATTTCATTAAAGTCACAAGCTATGCCGTCACATATTACAGTACCCAAGTGTTGAAAAAGATGTGCTCTCGGCTCAAAAGTCTTAGGATCTTTATTGTGGCCAGGCGACCATGCATATGTTTGCCAACCATATGTTATTATCTTTTGATCAAATAGGTGTCTTAATAGGTCCCATTTAGCATACGCACCTGTTCTATCTAATCCTATAACTTCACCAACGCCTCTATAATAATCATAAATTTTACTGTACTCACCTACAGGGGCATCATAGTCTACAGTAAAATAGACAGCAAAAGCAGAATTATTGACATCAATGCCCAGCTCTTTAATTCTAGACAGAGCCCAGTTTGCATCATGTTGCCCAGCTACTACCCCTTGATTAACACGAGACTTAGATACATGCTCATAGATAAAACCTACATCCAAGTCAGCAGCCATAAAACTATTAAATTCAGTAGTTGTTATTGGTTTGACATTAGTTACCCCCTCTTTTTTTAAATATCTAATAGCTCCAACTCTGCCTAATCTTTTTACTTCGGATGCCCTGGGATAGCCTGCTGAATAATCAAAAATCTGCATCAGTTCACCGGTTTGTTAGGAACGCGTCACACACTGACTACTGTAATAATAAGAGTAATTAAACCAGCTCCTACATTACTCCAGTCATTCCTCCAAAAATATTGTCAGCAAATGCCGTAGCTAGTACAGTAACAAAAGTACCGATGGCTGCAATAATCGCTTTGGCTGAAGTTGTTTCCATTATTAAAACCCTTCTGCACATTCCGGAATACCAGGTATAGGATTGCTAGCTCGCTTCTGATCTGATTCTCCCAAAGTTTTCCTATAGTTCTGAAAAGCTGTTCTATAATCTTGCACTGCTTTAGTTCTTGCAGGAATGTCAGAAGCCGGATTTAGTATAGTATCCAAAGAGGTGATGGTACCATCCACCAGAGTCCTCAGAGCATCTCTATCTGAATTAGTTGCATCCTGTCGCTCTTTTAGTGTACTAGTAAAAGCACTATTGTATTTAGATTGGCACGTTGTTGCAGCCCTGTAAGAGTTAATGGATACCAGTAATCCGGATAGGGCACAAATAGATATTATAGCTACACCAAAATTCATTACTAACTGGGAATTAAATTTGTTTTGTTCTCTAATCGAGTATCCTACACAGATACCTATAATAAGTGTTGAAACACCTATAAGAGCATGTGAAAGAATAGGATTCATTTTTTCTCCTTATTCTTTCCAGACTTATCTTTCTCGGATCTATCTTTTCCAGACCTGACTCCTGCCACTAATCCAGCGATCGTCATAAAAGCTCCAGTAATCACAGGGTCAGACTTATAGCCCAAAACAACAAACTGGGCAAAGAAGTTGGCTATACCAATAATTACTGCTACCATAACTATAATAGTAGCCAGCATCTGTCTGTCCAACCCCGCCCCTTCCATTGCATCTAGTACCAGTTGTGTGCAATATGAAATGCTAGAGCGGCTGAGGGTGAACCATACCTGTTCTTAATATACTGCGCCATGGCCTGTACTTGCGCTCTAGGGTCACTAGTTTTAGTAGCACCTACACCAGCCCATGTTGAATTCAAAAACTGCCCTATGCCGTAAGCTGTACTAGTTGGATTTTGTGCATTATTATTCCAACCAGATTCTTTCATTCCTAAAGTATACCAGGCAGCTAAGTCAGACGCTCCCCATCCAAACTGTGGAGCTATCTGTTGAGCATAGGTAAAATTAGCCTTGGGGTTAGAAGGTATGCTGCCAGTAGCAGTACCACCGCCCCCACCCGAATTATTTAGGGTTGCTCCCTTAAATGCTGGTACTTGCTGGTTCTGGATAGCATTTAGTTGTTGCTGTCTTTGATATGCTGCTTTAGCTTGGGCAGCTCCTAACATTTCTTGTCCGGATTGATCTATTGTAGATAGCTGGTCATAGTAAGCTTGAAAACTAGTTGGTGCTACTAAACTCATATCCGGAGAAGTTACTCTCTCTCCAGGTTGTAGTTGAGGCGGAGCTGCTCTATTAGCAAATTCAGCTAGCTGCTGCTTAATATAGTCTCCAGACAGGGGCTGTGATTCGTATGCATCTTGAGGAGTCTGATAAAAATACGGCTGGTCTATAGGAGCCTGTTGCCGGCTATTAAATTGATTGTATTGATTACCTTGTTGACTACTCCCCCCTGTAGGGCTCTGTTGCTGTTGTTTTTGGTTTAATTGCTGGTTTAATTGTTGATTATAAAAGTTTGGTTGTACCATAGTAGGTCGTCGGCCAGGGGCAATAACTTGTTGAGGTAGTCCCAAAGAAGGTACTGTCAAGTCTCTAATTATTGCCACTCTAGCCTCCTAATGTATTTCTTAGTTGTGAAAGAAAGCCCTCTTTTTGTAGCTTCTTTTGCATCGTCAAGGGAGCTACTTTTTCAAAGCGTGCTTGCTTGATATAAGGGCCGGTCCCCTTAATGCCCGCAGCAGTAAGAAAGTTTACTAAATTCTCTACGTTAGCACTGTTATCTGTCTGTGCTGCTTTCTTTGTTTGACCTCCTAATGGCGTAATACCTGTAAGACCTTGAAAAGCGCTATAGATGGGTACCTGTTCACCCACATACTGTCCAAGAGCTCCAGGACGCGCGTCAGGGCCTAGGAAAGGCTCCCCGGAGAACGACTTCTGGCCGGTCATCAACTCCATAGGGATGCGAAGACCTGGAGTTAATCCACTAGCAATAGTTTGTCCAGGATTTTGTAGCTGTCCAACTAAGTCAATTAAAGGATCTAATCCTATTCCTGCCATAGTATAACCTGGCGGCTGATTAGCACTAAATTGCCCTAAGAATCCTTGAGGAACAGAGATAGGTCCTATACCTTGTTCTCTAATCCAAGAAGGAAACATTTGATCTACAGGGAAGGGATTATCCCTACTGGTATTAATTCCTGCTATCCCCTGTAGGCCCTGTGCTATTTTAGCGGGCACTAGAGCTTTAGCAGGATTCATCAGTAGACCCTCTAATAATAGAGGTGTGGACTTTCTAATCCAGGAATAGAACGGAATAACTCTACGAAGAACATTCTTCTCGTAGTTAGTTAAGTCTAATCCTGTAGGATGCCATTTACGAGCACGTCGTGAAGCAGATTCAAATATAGCAGCTAAGTCTTTGCCCTTACTCTTGGCTACCTTATCGATAAAATGAGCCAGCCTAGTATTATGGTTAATTAACTCTGAAGCTCCCCTAGCAACAGCCTGTACTCTACCGCCAAAGGGTTTAGCATTAAGAAGTGATTTCCTACCCTCATTGCCCAAGTCTATAATATCTTCAATTGATTTAGTATGCTCTAACAAGCCTTTTTGATGTGCTACTGCTGCTATCTGCTCTGAAGTAAAAGGTACCCCAGATTTATTTCTAAAGAGAATCTCATTTGGCTTCGGCGTTGCATAATTCTTGCTAAGAGCGCCCATCTCTACTAGCTTATCTACATCTGATAAATCTTGATAGGCGCCCCTCATAGAGCGTTGAACTCTAGCTGCTAGTAAATACGGCTTCATAGTATTGACGCCATCCATCCAACCTAGATAAATATCCCCAGCTAGATTTCGCAGATGGTGTCCAGGTCTATAGATAGTAACCCCAGTTTTCCACATAGACATTACTCTATCATACTGTTTTAAAAGAGGACTGCCGGGCTTCCACGCCGGAAGACTCCAGTCTTTAATAACACGGGGAATCTGCTTAGCAATATCTTCGGGAAAGTAGTAGCCGTCCAGATATGGATGTCCTGTAATCTTAACTTTGTAGCCGTTACCTACGAACTTACTGCCGAACCGTTCGCCTATTTCATCGTAAAGTGCTTTTTCACGAGTAGCTTGCTCCATAGATTGCTGTATCTTAAAAAGGAATTGTTTGGGGTCCTCTGTAATGTTAGCTGTTTTCCAGCTATTAACCCAATCTGTTCCTTTGGAGAAATCATGCTCTCCCCCAAAAATATCACGTACTGACTTCTTATTAGTAAACTCAAAACCCGTGCCGTACTGTTTCATCCATTTATTGAGCAAATTCATATCTACACCGGATTTAGTAAGGACGGAAGTACCGCTTACTTGTCCCACTAAATTATCCATCATTCGTTTAATTTGAGTAGCCAGTTGGGCAGTTTCTGAAGTATTTGCTTTACCTACCCCCTGTGCTAACTTAAGTGCTTCATGAGTTTCAGGATCAGAGAATCCCTTAAAAAGCTTACCTAGAACCTGACCTCTTGTTGCCGCAGTAGCCGCACTAGATCCAATAGCATTTAACGACAAGGGTCTTAAGTCTTTTTGTCCCCACCAAGTAGCAACCCGACCCATAAGAGATTCAGTAGCCTTATTATCATTTACAGCCCACTTAGGTAATGTACCTAAATCTTTTTCAAGGGCACGAGTAAGAACTTCGTTAGCTTTAGGGCTAGCCTTCCCTGTAGCTATAACATTATCTAGCATCTTAGCACTGTTCTCTACGGCTATTTCAGCGCTAGTTTTACCTGACTGAATAGCCATCTTTATTAGTTTACCTGTAGCATCAATACCATCTTTAGATACTCCGGTAGCTTGAGCTGTAGCCTTACCGAAGTTCTTTAGAAAGTCATCAAAACCCTTCATCTGTTCATTAGATACTAAATTACTAGAATTAGTAAGTACCTTACTTTCTAGACTCTTATCTACGATAGGCTTGACTTTTTGAGCATCCTGCATTGCCTGTAGATTCTTTGCTATCGCATTTTGAGCGTCTGTAATACCTTTTTTAGTTTTAGATATATTTAATCCTGGAAAATTAAAAGCAGCTTGCCCCTTTAATTCTTTTGGTATTTGGCCTACAGGGGGCTTAATATCTAAAGGCTTAGCTAAAATATCTGGAGTCTTAGGGAGGTCTAAAGGAAGACTTAACTGATCAGGAGGTGTAATCTTAATATTAGAAGGGGTCGGTAATTGGGCTGCTAGATCAGCAGGAATTCTCTCAGCTGCACCTGGAGCTTTTAGTGCTAGCGGTACAGCACCTGAAGTGTTAGGTAATCCGAAAGCTTCCGGAACAGCAGGCTCGCCCTTGCTTAATAGCTGCTGAGCATAGGGCTTATCTAATATTGTAGCGCCTTTACCGATACCACTAAGATTTTTAAATTTATTAAGTATTGTACCTACAGGAAGGAAGTTCAAAGGATCAGTAGCTATATCTAATCCTGTACCTAATACTGATTTGACAGTAGGATCAGTAACTCCTTTAGCAGCAAGAACATCTTTAAAAGTAGTCTTCTCTTGACCACTGAAGCCCTTCCAGAGATCAGCTATATTAGGCTTATCTTGTGCCAATCCTTTAGCAAAATTAGCTACAGCATAATTAGGTCGAGACAGAATATCAAAGATTCGACTCATAACAGAAGGATCATTAGGATTAGCACTAGGTGCTGGCCCTGTAGGCTGCTGAGCATTGAGTAGTATAAATTTAGCAATGTCAGCAGTATTGGGGCCTGTTGACTGTACAGGTCTATTAAGGTATTGAGCCAGTAATTGATAATCTGCTGCCATGGCGTCCTACCTTAAACTCGACCAAAGTATTCTAGTGCAATAGTTTGTAATGCATTAAGCTGTGCTTGAGAGAGTCCTGATTCCCTACCTTTTTGGACTACTCTAGCAGCTAAAGCTTCTTTAGGCGCTGCTGTTCCTGCTGTAGGATCTAACCCAGATAAAATAACAGGATCTGAACCTATAGCATTGGTAAACACATTCTGAATACTTTGAGCATCAGGTTGCTTTAAGCCCAGTGTTAGAGCACGTCCTGCTACATCTGCAGGACTTTGAGTTTTATTAACTTGCCCCGTGAGAAGCGACTTTAAGTCATCCGCTTTAAGTTCTCGACCAAGTTCCATACTCTTTAGATAATTATCAAAATCTCGTTGAGATGCTGTTTGAGCTTGCTGTTGAGCTTGCTGTGTAAGCTGTCCTAATCCTGCTTGAATAGCTTGTGATTTAGCTGCTTGGTTAGCTCCAATCTGATTCTCATAAGAAGCCAGTACATCCTGTAGTTTAAACATTAAGTCAGCTTGACGTTGAGTACCTTCTGTACGAGCTACTTCACTCCCCCGTCGAGTATACTCAGTATTGCCGCGCTGTTCTGTATCTAATGCAGTCTGCGCTGTCTGGGCTTGATTATTAGCTGAGTTAAGGAAGAATGATCTATCTTTAGCCTGCTGTCCTGTAACATCTGGTGCAGCAGCTTCAATACCTAATCTCTTCATCATAGCTTCTTGGCTGGCCTGAGTCTGATCATAGGTATTGCTAATCTTATTATTTAGATCAGTATAGGCTTGCTGTGTAGCTTGTTTAGTATCAGCTGACTTCTGCTCTAATGCAGGTATATCCCCCTGTAGGCTATTTGATAATTGATTAAACATGGCACCCAAAGCTACCTTATTTTGTCCTGCCCTGGTTTGTGCAGAAGATTCTTGGCCTCTTAGCTGTGCGATGAGTGGATCATACTGCGCAGAAGCAGCAGCACGTGCTTGTGCTAATAAAGAAGCTGGATCTACAGCATATCTATTCGGATCTGATAATTGCTGTAGCTGTGACATGATATCACCAATAGATGGACCTTTATTTAGCAGAGCAGCTTGATTCGTAGCTTCCCTAAATCTAGATCCCTCATCGTACATAGGCTGCTGATTAATTACTGGAGGCTGAGGGATCTGAGATGGACCGGGACTCTGAGATATAAAATTAGATACAGAGTTACGTGCAGCAGATCCCTGACCATAAGGATGGAGCCAATTTAGAAAATCATCAAAGGCACTCATAATTGACCTCCTATCTTTTATAGTTTAAATACCGTATTGCTCGGCACGACGTCTAATAGCAGCTTCTTTAGCAGCTTGTTCTTTTAGCTGTTCTGAAGAACCGAACTGACCTTGTTCTTGAGTTAGCGAAGCAATAGCATTTTGCTGTTGTCTATCTAAGTCTGCCATTCTCTTATCAAACTCAGTATTATAGTTACCTACAGCATCACCGTACAAGCCAGAACGTAACATTCCTCGTGCGCCATAATCCTGTTTTAACGCATCTAGATCTAATGCACTCTGATCAGTCATAGCTTTTTGAGATACACCGTATTGGGTATCTAAAGCACCTCTACGCCTAGTTACATCAGCATTAAAATCATTGAGAGATTTAGCGAATTCTCTTAATTGCTGCTGGTAGCCTGAGTCCTGATTAAGAAATACATCCATAGCTGGAACAGAAGGAGCAGCTGGTGCAGATGGCTTTACATAGCTTCCTTGGGAATTAGTAACAATTCTAGGCTTAGGTGCAGGCGCAGTAACTCTAGGTCTCTGTACAGGTACAGAAGGAGGGGGCGCGGGAGCTACAGGATACGGTGAGCCACCGAAATCTTTCATTGCCATAATTAAACTCCTAAACCCCTACACAGTCTTAACAGCATCCGGTGATGCATAATCACCCTTAGCATTAGCCTTTAATCTTCTTAAAATAGCATCTCTTCTAGCCGATGCTTTATTGTCACGTTCTGCATAACCCATTCGATCTACAGGGCCTATATTTGGCATAGGTCGTCCACCGCCATAGATTTTATTACCTACAGCATATGGAGCAACTTCCGATGTAGAAGGAGATATTATAGCCATTTAGTTCACCTACTCTTACTATTCTAACTAACTAACTAACAGCCTTAGTAACTACTTCCTTCGCTTCCGTTATGATTGTCATACTGAAGACTCTAGCAGGACCGTCAGCTGTAGATCCATTGGTTGTTAACTCTAATGCAAAATTAATTTGACGATAACGTAAAGACTTGTTGAATTTAGCAAACCGTCTTGCTGTGCCTGTCCCTGTAGGTATTACTGTTTGTTCAGAGCTAAGAGAATCTAGAGGTATATCCCAAGTCTGTACTTGATTCCATTGCTTGGCAGCTAGATTACTCCAGGATGCTTTAAAAAATAGTACTATGGGAGTAGCAGTTCCTGTAATAGTATTATTGGTTGCGACGTCTGCTCCCCACCACCACAGTCTCTTGAACTGGTGAGATACTGACATGTCATAATTTTTAGTAAGGATTCTAGTACTTATAGTCCTCACAAGACCGTTACTAGGATTAGCAAACTTGTAGTTATCAAATCTAATAGTAACCGGTAATGTATTAGTATTACCCGCAGTTAAGTTAGCATTAACTGAAAAACCTCCTGCTGCTGTCACCCCGGAATCTGTAAAAGAGAGATTATATCCGTTGGGTTCTAAACCGACAGTTCGCCAAACTTTAGCCTTAATAGCAGTACTGTTAGCTAGTAATCTCACAGAAAATTGTTCATTTGCTGAATAGCTCCCAAATGTAGCACTGCCTAAAGTAGTAACAGATCCTGCTACTACTTTATATAAAAGTATAACTAAAGTACCGCCAGTCTGAAAAAGTAGCTGTAAAGCATAGAAATTATTAGCATCTACTACTCGGTACCTAAACTCGACTAGAATTGTCGCACCCAAAGCAACAGCACTAGACTCTACAGTGAATTGAATATCTTGATTAGCTGCGTTAGTAATACCCAGGGTAGCAGATCTAACTACGTTAACAGTAGTCATACTAAAAGTACCCTTAGTACCGCTTACAGCGTAGTTGGCAGCAGTTCCCCCCGATACAGCCCATATTTGTCCAGTGTCCGCTGTACCCCACCCGTTAGATACAGATCTAGTAAAGGTATCCAATACAGTATAAGTAGGATTAAGTACGGTCTCTATACTAGATACAGATGGTGCAATGTAGAACTTAATTAAGGACCTAAAATTAGTAATACATTGTCCTGAGTAGTATTCATCCCCTGTAGATGGATGAATTGTCAATATAGGACCAAAATACTGTAGCTCATCTCTTTCAGACTTCCATAATGACCAAGTTCTTGTTCTTAAACCATAAACATAGATATTTCTATGAAAGTGACAAATTAAACGGTCCCCTAATAGAGTCAAGAAAACATTTTCGGAAGAGAAGGCCGATGGTGTTGTATCATCCCGTACAAAAGGAACTTTAGTATTAAGTCTGTGAAAGTCATAATTAATAACTTCATATACCCAGCCCCCATTAAAAATATAAATGGAGTTCTCATAATTAACCACATTAAATTGTTTATTGACACCTAAAGTAAGTGATATCTTGCGCACAACAGCATCTGTAGGCTTAGTATCATAGGCAAGTACATATGATGACTGAGCCTTGAACAAAATAATATTGTCTTGAAAGATTGTAAGATCTACTAAATTAGTCCCATCCCCCTGATTAATATCAATAAAACTGCTAGCTCCCCAGGTCTCTAAATCCCCCACATCTGAAAACTTAAGCCTGCTAGGATTTGTAGTAGCTAATTCCCCTGGTACAATAAACAATCTTTCTTTATGCAGTACTCCTGCCTGACCCTGAGGAATAGCAGCTACAGCAGTAAATCCACCTACAGGGTCCCACTTACCCCCAGGATTTGCAGAACCTGGTTTCGGTACGAGATAAATCTTATTAGCATACTGTACTGCTACGGATGCTTGGAAGGTATTAGTGATAAGAGTCCATACGCCACTTAAATACTGAAAAACTCCGTCTGCATTAGAAGCTATAATATAATGATTTCCACTAAAAACACCTTCACACAACAGCAAAATCCGCTCTGAAAAGCTAGAGTACCCATCTAATTCAACAAAACCTGGACGAGAAATAAGAGAACCATCAATATCTAATTCCATATTAGTACATTCCACCAACTCCGCATCAGCAATAGCCGTCGGATCACTAGTTGTATTTAATCCACCAATAAACGGCCCTAAGCGAAGTGGCGACCCACCCATGACTTAAATCCAATCCTCTGCCAAAATAGTAATAGTAGGATACAAGTCCTGCTTTTTCCAGTCATCCCTACCACGAAGTAGCGATAAATCAGCATTCATTTCCGCTGCTTTGGCTTGTGATTTATCAAAATCTTCATCCATCTCATAAGCTTGCTGCAGACAGTACTTGACTAAAGGCTCATGATATAGTAACGGAACATCCAAAGCACTAGTAGAATCCACTACGTCTACAGGTACTCTATTATAGTATATCTTTAGCCCGTTAGTTTGACTTATCTCAGGCAGCGGGAAAAGCTTAATAATTCCTGCATATATAGTATATATCGTAGGATAACCCCGATCTGATGCAGTTTGATCCCAACCATCAACTATCTGATCAAACTCATTGAAGGTATGATATTTAATACTAAAATATGATGCACTTGGCTGATCTTTTAAGTGAATAGAACGTAGTATAAGAAGATCTATAGGAAGGGAGTAGTCCTGCTGCAAAGCTACAGTATTAGTATAAGCTGACTTTTCTAGGAGTCCTTCATTTTGTGTGACTATATGCCGCTGCCCATCATTAATCCAACGAATAATATCTGCATCTATTACTTGTACTCCAGACTCATCCCCAAATTGTCGTTTTACTCGTGTCATGACATCTGAAGTAATCACAGAATCTTCCTCCCTCCAGAAGTTCCTATTACTCGCCTCTGGTCATCAAACTTCTTGCCGTTAAATTTTAACGTGTTTAGTGGAGATTTAAATAGAAATTCAGCTTGCTCTGTAGCTTCTTCCATCTGCTCTAAGCGCTCTTTAGCCCTAAAAATCTCTACTGCTCTGTTGTTAGCTTCTATTCTCTTGAGAACATCTCCATGCTTATTATCAGCATCGAATAGTTTTGTTAGTATATCAACAGGAGTATCTAATTCTGAAGCATAGAGTACCGGAATATTATTTCTCGTATCTACAATAACATAAGGTTTTCCATCATCTCGTGTTCTTTTATCTGTAGGAATCCATCTTAGCTCAAGTGTAGGATCATAATCCTGTACAATCTCTGCCAATCTGGCGTAATTCTCATCAATCCATCGGCCGTCATCTGCTGGTATATACACCATCTTATCTTAATCCTATCATATATTTAACTAACTGTTGAGCAGCAGAGGCATTAGTCTTGACTACTAAAGTCTGCGTACCATCATCTAATACTAACTTCATCAAGTCAGTGTTAGTTTTTAGTTGTGGCTCAGTTAAAGATCTATTTACTAATATATTAGTTCTTGCTTGGTCTGCAATACTGCCAGTAGCCACTACTACACCTCCCGTAACAGCAGGAGTATACACACCAGAAGAATTAGAAAGAAGCGGCATAACCAGTAATTGAAGTAAAGATAGTACTGTAGGATCATAGATAGCTGAAGGATTATTTACTAGATTGCTTTGTACAATATACTGTAAAGCAGGACTAAAGACGGTAGATGATACACTAACTAGAGGAACCGCTACAGCTCCCCCAGGATCTACGTCAGTAACTACTAAGTCAACCCAGTAATTACCGCCATTAAAATATGAATCTGGATTAAGGTCTGGATTACTGGTATATTTAAATGAGCCCTGTTGGATAGGACCTATCAACAGAGGTATACCGCCTGCATCAGGGGCAACTAAAGGACCATTGGTAATACCGCCAACACCCGCACCAATATTCCAATAGTTACTTGTAGCAGTATAATTATCATCAAAATGTACTACTACTTTATAAGTAGTATTAGCGGATAGGCCTACAGGGGCAGCTAGCGCTGCCTCATGCCAACCAGTACCAGATAAAGTAAAAGTAACCTCAGTGCCCGCTATTTTAGCGCCTGCGGTACCTAGAAAGATTCTTCCCTGAGGGGAACCCGTTATCGTAGTAGCACCACGATAGAAACGTATTTTAAGCACCCAAAAAGTACTAGAGACTTGAAAGATATGGCCCAAATTTATTGGCGCACCAGGATCTCCGCCGTCAGTATTAGGCCCATTGGTAGCTGGCCAAATACTATAGTTAGCCACGACTACCCCTAACTACCAGTCAAAGATACCGCTAGCATTCCAGTTTATCTGGATATCTCCGCCATTAGGCGTTACCGGCATCCCAGAAGTAAAGGTATCAAACAACACTATAAGTAAGCTAGTAGAAGCTGTTCCGGAGTCTTTATAAATAACTACTAACTCAGATTGGTCCCCAGTTACCGCAGAAAAAAGGGTTGCTGCTGCGCTCTGTACTAACTTATTACCAGATGCTATAGCCGTCCTAGATCCTAACGTAGCAGTAGCCACCCTTCCAGCAGCTGTGACATCTACTAAATCAGCATCAGTATTAATTGCAGCTGTATAGTCTGCGGAATCCACTAATACAGCTTTAATAGTGTCTAACTCCCAGTCTACAGTACCATGACCGGGTCCAGCAGCATCTCCTATAGTTTCTTGCTTGTAGGCTAAGTACAGGGAATTAGCCATCATTTCTCCTGACATAAGTCTTTATACCTGGAGGAGCAATTTCTTCTATCGCCTCTCCTATTTGCCTGTACATAGCTGGAGTTTCTATAATCCCTCCGGTAAGTCCTACTGTTAACCTAGGAGGGTCATTTACTTCGTTAAGAACGATAAAATTTTGTGCCTTCGCCTCCTGTAGGCGAATCCAAACTGTTTCGGATACTATTGAATTACCGTCGTTATCGAGTTTAATATGATAATCTTTGGGACCTCTACCCCTATTTTTTGTGCGTAAGAAAGATCTTATCTCACCAGGATGTTCTATAATAAGAGTACAGTTGCGCAAAGTAGCATGATGTATTCTAATGCCAGGCATAAAATTCTCCATTCGGCCTACAGGGGGGCTTAGTAGGATTAAGCCCCCCGTGACCCGTAATAATTTATGCCTGCTTAACCTTAAAGAGAACTCGCGGAGCTTTACCTACAACAGTAACTGTTGTCGTAAAAGTGGACGGCGGAACACTGTCAGCTGTAACTGCTTGAGCATATGCAGCTGAATCTGTATCATCTGCTCCGGCTGCTAAAGGTACCCAACGAGAACTAGATGCCACACACCGTACAGTTACTGGTGTAGTTACTGCTCCACTATTATGAGTTCCTACCCAATAGATACCGGGCGGGAATCTTAGTGTCAATGAAGCAGTTGACTGGAAAGCAGCGGTAACAGCTAATGCAGCTGACTTATGAATTAAGTCACCAGGATAACAGTCACCTCGATCGTTATAAATAGCTGTATAGAGGTTACCACCAGAACCAGCAGTAGTAACATCTACGCCAACTTCTTCTACTGTAATAAGTTTATCAATAACAAAGGGTGCAAGCACCATTTGATCATCAGTCATCAGTAGAGTACTAATAGGACCTTCGATTCCGTAATAGCCACCGATTTTGTACTTCGCACGGGCAGGGCCTGGCTTTAGTCTTGCAATAACATCGTCTAGATCTGTAGCACTGTAACCGTTCAGCTCAGCAGAACTAATACCCAGTCGCTTACGAGCTAGTTCCTGTATATAGGCAGAGACCTCAGAGATGGCTGCGCACATTTAAATCACGCCTCCGTAATATCTGCTAGGCGACCTTGTGAATTACGGCGGTGTGTTCCTAGCTGACAGTACTTGTAATACATAGTAGTATAAGCATCGAAAGATCCTTCTGACGTAATCTTTCGTTGCCAGTTAGATCCATCCCTATTCATGAAGGACCAGTCACCTTCACGATAAATCTTTAGCTCTTTTTCATTAATGTAATACATCCGGTTAGGCTGACAATCCCAGTCATCCATTACTGGAATGTCTCCGCCGTCGCCAGCAGAGAATGCTAACCCAGTAAAACCACCTTCAAAATCTTTAGTGTTTGTAAATCGCCGTTGCTGTACAAGTAAATTAAAGTAAGCCCTACGCACACCCGGAGTAGTCCAGATAACAGTAGTACGGCCGCCGTTCTTACGGATATCATCTGCAAGCTTAATCATCATAGATTCTGATAGTGCTCGTGGTGTACCCGAGTTATCATTAACTACTGCTTTCCATAGAGGCTCCACAGTAGGATCTATATTATATAGAGTGCCTGTATTATCACAGATTGCCTTAAAACCGATAGTTTCTAAATCTTTAGATCCCCATCGGTGCGCAGTATCTCCCACTGCAATAGCTACCGATGTTCCTGGAGAAATAGTGACAGTGGTGTTGCCGCCAGAGGAAGCTATAGTAGTTACCTCAAACGGTCCACCGGTATGGAGACTAGTTGTCGAAAGATCGTAAATATCTAAAATCATACCCAGTTCAAAATACTGCGCATCTGCATCCGCTAACACAAAAGTAGTGTTGGTACCAGATGCCGCAGTACCTATAACACCAGCAGCTGTACCATAAGTCTGCCGGTTCATATCTTTAGTGAGGTTCTGCCTAAGACCTTCTAACTCTTGCTGTAGTGCACTAGCAAAAGCTTGAAAGTTTTTATCGGCAAGTTCCATAGTCTGCCCAGTGAGTTCAGCTGATCCATAGTTGTAAGCAAGCTGAACTCTCGCTGATGCATACTTTTGGGAACGCGCAACAGGCAGAGGTGTATTTTCTGCACGCGCGCCTAGACCATGGTTACGCCGTGTCCTAATGGGAAACACTACATACTTACCGCCTACTTCAGATGTAACACCTTCTGAAGTAGATTCCAAGCGCTTGAGTGTCTTAACGTCTGATTGAAGCTGGTCTCTAATCGATGGCTCATAAACTTCTTTAAGTATATTATCAACTACGGCAAGTGTAGTAGTGGCCATTGAACCTACTCCTAGCTTGAGCTAGTGCCTATTTTGTTCAGCAGCTGCTTGAAGATACTGAACAACTAAATCCTTCTTCTGGGAGTCATTCATCTTTGTAACATCCATGCCCTGTCCCGGAATACCACCACCGCCACCCATAATAAGTGGCTTAGGACGATACCGTCTTACTTCTGCTTCACGCCAGTTAAAATAACTCTCTACCGCTTCTTTGCCGGACATACCACTCTGCATTTTAGCTAATACAAACTGTTCGTCATACTCACCGTGCGTCTTTCTAAGCTCATTGAGTTCAGTATCTAGTTTAGAGTCAGCTTCAGCAGCTTGTTTAGACTCAGTCTGATTAATCAGAACTTGAGCCATTATCTGATTTTGGCGCTCAATCTCAGCAAAACGAGAATCATATGGATCAGCTTCAGGCTTAATAGATTCTTCTTGGCCCTGTTCAGTAGCCGTAGCTGTAGCGGGTGCAAATTTATAGTAATCCCCTATGGCTTTATACACCATTTGAGGATTTTCATTGAGACTGTTCAGCAGATTAATAGCAAATCTAGCTGTATCAGGCTCAACACCGGCACTACTAAATTCTTGCCACGGCTTATATTCTGACTGTACCTTTTCAAATCTACTTTGTACGCCTTTGTCCCACTTTTCCAAGTAAGGCGTAACTTGAGAATGAAGCTCTTTAGGTACGACTTCCAGCAATTCATTCCATGCCGGATTGCCGCTACTAGAGTCATCCACTCCACTGTTACTGTTATCACCAATATAGTCGCCTGGCAGTGTCATGTCCATACCTTTCTGCTGTACCTAAAAATCAGGCCCTGGCAGTTTTATTAGTTAGTAAATACTTTGCTTTCTTTGATCTACTATGTCTGCATTTTGAGTATCATTCTTAGCTATACGACGTTTAATAGCGTCATTTCTACGGCCTTGATTTGCAGCATTTGAACTAGAATACATAGGAACTGTATTGGACGGCTCTTCATCAGGATTGCTCATATCCTTTACTGATTGTGGCCTCATGACCATAGCTATTCCTTAACTTCTAAGGAGTTTCTACTGTACTAGTAATTGTAGGAGGATCTACTGTGACCCTAAAGAATGTCTTTCTATCTCCTTGTATAGCTACTGTACCGCTGCCTGCCGCTCGCTGTATAGAGACAAGGAAATTGTTAGTAGCATCGGCAGTAGCTACAAAAGGTCCACTGAAAAGAAATTTATGGTCTAATCCTGTAGTAGAAACAAAATTAGGCTCTATAAGAAGCTCTTGTCCCGAGCCTGCTGTATCCTTACGGACTCTGATAAAGAAATCGTCACCTGCTGTAGGACTCGATACATATAATTTACCTGAAAAGTAGTACGTTCTGCCTGATTTAACTGCAACACTGTTAACAGCTAATCCCGAAAGATCTAACTCAGTAGTACCGCTTGTTGTGGCTACCGTGCCAGAAGCTTTAAGGATTCTATTCCAACGAGATGTTTCCGTAGCCAATCCAGCATCATCTACACGGGCTAAGTTAGAGTCCCATGTATCATATGGATTAGATATATCTGTAGTTACATTAACCGCGTCCGCTGGATCAGGCTTTCTGACCAGGTAACGGGTTGTTGCTGTTGCCACCAGGCACCCAACCTTTCTCAGTTAGTTTTCCATAGGCAGGAGCAGGGCTAGTAGCAGGGCTAGTAGCAGGATTAGTAGTAGGATTAGCTTGCTTCTTTTTATTCCTACCGCTCTGAAGTCTACGAAGAATAGCTTCTTTTTTTAACTTAGCATCAGATGCTTTAGACATAGTATATTCACCTACAGGCCGGCTGAATCATCGTTAAGCCTCAAAGCATATACCTTATCATTAGTATTCATAATCTTAAGATTAGCTGCTGAGTAAGCAGTGCTGCTAATAGCTGTCAACCTAGTGTCTAAAGAAGATTCATCCTTATAATTACCAATAGTCCCTAGAGGGTTTGTATTAGTCTGCGCTCCGGATCGTCTCTTATCTACAAAACCTAAATCAATCATAGGGCCAAACTGATTAGCCATAATTAACCTCCTATTCAGCCTACAGGGGGAGTTGGTCCACCACTAGTTTGTGGCATAGGCACTGGACCCGGAGGATTACCAGAATTATCCTGCTGAGATCCATCAGGACCTCCCATAGCTAATTCCGGTGGTAATCCAGCTGCTAACTGAGGATTCATAGACACACTTTCCTGTCCAAGTGCCATAATATGTTGTTGCACATGCGCCTCGAATAAAGTCTTTACCTCAGAGGCAGCACTTTCGAAAGCCTGTCCCTTTCTGTAATCATTATGGTACTCAATATGAGCTTTATGGTTATCCCAACTATTAACAGGAATGAGTATAGGAGGATTAGAACCCTCAAAAGCAGTAGGATTCTGCTGCATAAGCTGCATGTTTTGATCATTATACTGCTGAAGCAATTCAGGCGTGACCTTGCTCATTTTAAGGTTCTCCCGCTGCGCCTGACGCTTATCTATTTGAATCTTGTCGTAGATCTTATTGATACCACCCATCTCCATTACCTCTAGGCCCTTATCTGGACTAATAAAACCCATCTTCATCATGTCCATAATAAGAGCTTGTTTAGCTGCTTTACTAACGGGCAGGGCACTACCAGCTTCTATCTTTATATCTATATTATTACCTAAATCGCTACCTTTAAATGCGGCAGCATCAAATGAGCCATCCGGACCGGTTATTTTCACAGTCCGAGGGAGATCCCAGTAATCATGCACATAAGACAGAGCCATCTGTGCAGTCTTTTCTATACCTTCTTCAAGAGAGTCAAAAGTAGGAGATAACTTAGACTCATCCCGTTCCTGTAAGTAAGATATAGCCGTGGCTGCTGTTACACCTGGAGGTATTTGTCCATGTGTTACTTCATGCTGACCTGAAATATCATTCCAGTCCGTAAGCAGTCTATCTAGTTCCTGAGTTACATATGCGGGCAGGGCTTGCAATGGTAGAGGCGTAGGGGGATTAAACCCCGGAGTATAGAGAATTACTTGCCCAGGTTCTGTAGTAATTGACGAAACATTAATAGATCCCCGGGGCGCCAATAATTGAGGCTTAGCCGTCCGATTTTTTGCTTCAATAATCTGACCGTGAGTGCGGTTATATTCCTTCTGAAGGGGAATCAGATCTTCTACTGAGGATGTACTATAAAACTTACCTGCCGGTATATGATCTAATTTAGCAAAAGGATACTTACCATGGGAGTACGGCCACCCCTGTATGCCGTAAACTATTTTATCTCCCACTAAAGTAAAAAATGCACCCTCCGGGAACATAGGGTGCATGTCTGGTTTAACCCATACTTCGAGCACTAACACACTCTGTTGCTTGTGCATTGCTTGAGTACCGATAAGATTCAAGAAAGATTCTTCTAGTAAATCAGAAGCATCCGCAGAAGTTGGATTAATCTGTCCCCCATCCAACGCCTGCTTAAAATTCATCTGCACCCATTCAGGTGACTTAATCTTAGCATGAATCAAGTATGGCTGATTCTCTAATTCTTCTTCTCTAAAATCAGGTACTAAAACATGAAAAGGAGTTTCAGGCGTAAAACATATATCACCTACAGGAACAGGCTGACCATTCTGATCTAATACAGGCATGCCTGTATTAGGGTCTTGGCCTACAGGGCCAGCATTAAAGTCCCAGTAAGTCTTAATAAAGCCATTACCGCATGTAAGAGTCCACCACAATGCACGTCTAAAAATAAACTTCAGCTTATGGTCAGTATAGAGATTGTCCCAGATTTGCTCAGCGGCCAATGCCGCATACATATCTCTATCTTCAGCAGACGCCGGTACTACCGTAGCGTTCGGTTTATTATTAGTAAGCTGAGCTAACTCAGTCCGAATGGTCGGCCGAATCCTATTAATTACCGGCCTAGCACGGTAATAGGGAGCCGGAGGAACATAAAGTCTAGTAGTTGGACCCGATCCAATGAAACTAGACTGAGGCTTAAGTAGTGCAACATTTTGCTTTCCAAAAAAGAAAGCTAGGTTATAGTACCACTGTCGCTCGGTAACAATTCTTGCATTACGGATGCCACGAAACTTCTCTTGCGACCACTGAACAATTTTATCGTGCTGTTTCTTAGCTGCACGAGAATTCGAAAAGTTAAGTGTACCAGTATCATTAGGGCCTGAGATATCGGAAGGAAGCGTATCAGTCACTTAATCGTTCCTTCCCATTTGGACTATCCGGAATAATCCCCATCATATCTTGCATAAAATTAGACATATCTTCATCCGGCTCTGCGTAAATGGTATCACCTACCCCCTGTCCTGCCGAGAGGTTCCTTAATCTTTCTACTTCTGCTTGATCTGTTTGCGAGATATATTCATCATTAAATGTCGATATCTGAGATGAGGTCGTCAATGCTGTCATCATGCTGTACGCTTGAACGTCCTTGCTCATCAGTCGGTTCAACAAGTCCTGATTCTGTGTTCTCAGGGAGTTCACTATTCGATTCATCTGTTTCATCCACTGATATAGCACTATCCCCACTATCCCCACCAGCACTATCGGCAGCAGTACCAGCAATGATATTATTGGTAAGTTCATTGAAAACACGAGTTATTGCCTCAATCTGTACTTTTTGGGCATCATTTTCTCTACGGAGAAAACTTACCTCATCTTTTAGTACTCTATGTTGCTTTGGTGAGTAATATTCAAAAGCATTCGCAGCTTCTTGAAAACAGTTCTTGAAACAAAAATAGATAGCACCATAGTAATCTAAAGTAAAACCAAAATCTATAAATGGGCCTTTACCTGTACCGCATACTATGCAGCATCCGGGTGCTATTAACTCATTCTGACTTAAAATTCTAAATCTACTTGTTGCCGCAGTAGTCATTACCAGATACCTCCCATATGTTCATCAATCTCTGACCACTCTGTATTAGGAGACTGATTCAATTGCTTATGCAAATTCATGTCTATATAATGAGGGCCTACAGGGGCAGTAACAGCACCAAGAGTCTCCTTGATTAACATGTTAGCATTAAACTCTTTCTTACGAGGATCGTCCGGCGGTAAGTAAAGATCAGGCATGAGACTAAAGAAATATCTTGCTGAATCCGGGGCGTGGTCGTCTTTCTTATGAAGCTCTTCCCTAGGATTATTATCACGCCGTCGTTTTGCTGTTTCGTAAATTTTCCAACGGACTCGCTGAAGTTCTCTTACTAAATTAGGACAGCCTGCTATCGCCCATCTACCTCCCTTTAAGTATCTATTCATCTTATCGATACCTATCTTCACATCGTTATTACCCAATACTATTGGAACACCGGCCATAGCATATGCTGTTTGGATACTATCTCCAGTTTGCGCATTCCTCTGGGCAATAGCAGGGTCCCCCACATAAATCTGCGGTGCTACTCTTCCAGCTAGTTGATTCCGGATGTGAATCTCTTGGGCGAAGTCATTAACTAATCTTTCGTTATCATACAGCTCATCATAAGTTACCACTGCCCCAGTAGGACTAACAGCATGCCATAACCAAGCTGTTGGATTATTCAACCCGTGATCCAAGCTAGCGTAATGAGTCCAACCTTTAATTCGTTCTAATTTCTCTTCATCCAATACTTCTAGGAGATGGCCTACAGGGGCATATTGCGGGATAAAGTGATGGAAAGCGGTACCGCCGAGTTGAACGAACTTACCTTCTTTACGGGCCTTTCTATCGTCTGAACTTAGCCCCTCGAAGACTACTTCAATCTCAGCATTAGAGATATGAGGATTCTCTGCTGTGTCTATCTCAACAACAAGCATTCTATTATTTGAATTTTTATTAGGCATGTAGAGATCATCATAGACCCATGTCATTCCCTCTACAGGGGTCATAGTTATCCACCAAGAACCCAAAGTATCTAGCAACCTCAGCCGGCACTCGTTATAGATGTCTTGTGGTGGCTCTTCATCAAAATGGATAAAGTGCCGACTTGTACCGGCGAACTTCTCTAACTTCTGATCATAGCTCATCAGCTCTACAGTAGAACCATTATTGAGCGTCAGCACCCTGTCTGCTTTAGAATAACTATCTTCCCAAGAGCCGTTAATAAGGTCAGATGGGGGGAGCCATTTAGCAAGCTCAGGAATAATAATGAGCTTGATACCCTCAGTATAGGAGACGGTAACAATCCTACCACGCACCGGTGGCTTAAATAGATTTCTATAGGGGTGTTCCCCGCGTAACCACCAGATATCTTCAACAATACCTCCTACTGTTTTACCGGACCGGTTACCTCCAATGTATAGTTTCCCCTGCTGCTCACCTTGGTGAAATCTAGTTTGTTTCTCATGGGGCTTATAGCCATGGATAGTAGGCCTGGTAACGGCTTTAACCAAGCCTTCTTTAAGGAGCCCGCCTAACTCCTCTACCGACAAACTTTTTTTAGCCATGTTTAACTATCAGGTTGTTGTATCAGTGAAGTCGATAAAGTTCTTAAGCATTGCTATTAGATTAGTCAATGCGACATTGCCACCTTTAGCACCGGTTAAAGTAAGACCCTGATTAGTACCCAACTTTCTAGTACCCTTACCGTCATGAATATGGTCACCTGCTGATGCTTGATCGTGTTTAATTCCTATAGTATGGTGCTGCGCTGTAGAGGAGCTATCTACATCTGAGTTACTGTGAAAAATATTTACTGCGCCCGGTCGTGGTGCCGGGTTATGGACATCTGATTTTATTCTACTGAACGGATCATTTTCAAACATTGAAGTCATTAATTATCATCTTCCTCTAATTAGAGTTCCGCAATCATCTTTTCAATCTCATCAATGTCGTCTAACTCTTTCTTCGTTACTGGTTCAGCTGCTACCTGCCGGCTCGGTTCAATAGTGCCGTTCAGGATTGCCTCGAAGTCTTCGCCTATCAATCTAAGCACCTCCGTGTCTTTAACATGCCGCTGTATTGCTTCCACTACTCTTGCGAGGATTAACCTAATGTTCTGTGTCTGCTGGCTCTGTTGGGCTACTTGCGCTTGTGGTTGATATCTGCCTGTAATTTCATGGTAAAACTTTATTGCACTAACATCATTACGGTCCATCGCCCGGACTAAAGCTTCATTCGCTACGTATGCAGCATCCTGAAGATTAGCTGAACTTAAGTTGTGAAGGAAAGTCTTAAACCTTGGTTGCTTTAGCCAACCCTGCCATTGTTGCGGCGTAACGCCTAACTCTTTGAATTTAGCTGCTCTGGATCGCTTGTCTTCGAAGTTAATTATAGTTAGTACCGCTGCAAGCTGTTCTCGGGATATTCCTATGGGGATTTCAAAATGACTGTCATCCTGTAATACTATAGGTGGATCTATTCCCCTGTTTACTAGGGAAATTCTAAAAGTCTTATGTTCTAAAGCACTATCTATATCAAACTTCGCAAATACTGATCCTATTGACTCTCTACTGGGAAAAGTCCCATTGAACTTAAACCAGTACTGCTCTATATATGTTATGATTCTTAAGTGCTCCGGTGTTAAGGGTGCTAACTTTAGTTCTTTATTTGTCGTCTTTACTCCTGTCATTTACTATTGTCCTCCTCTCAATAGTCATCCATGAAGGATAGCACGATTTCCGTATCAGGCCTACAGGGGCCGTCCCGGCCTTATTAAATCCTACCTATTTCAATTGACTATCTCTCTTAGATCAGTACCTAAAATAAAGTAAAAAATTTTGGAGGTAGGTACCATGATTTAGTTAGTAGTCTATGCGATAGTCTGTGCGATAGGTACCATATCCCTCATTAATTCGGCTAGAAGTCTTGACAACATGTTAGTTACTATCCAACCAGCTATTTTCGACAACTATTCTTACCTAGGAGGGTTGTATTTAACTAGTTGTCGCTGCTAAATAGATAGTTATTCCTCTCTCAATACGTTATCTCCCCGTGACCTATGAAGCTAAATCTATGCTAGACTTGGGCTACACAAGAGAGAAGGGACAAAGAGAATGATTGAATCAGTCGCTAATTGGCCAGTTATCTACAATCCTCGCCCGACGAATAGACTGATTCGTGTTCTGCGTATTGTCCTCAATAAACTCATGATTAAGGAAAGGTAGTCAATTGACTATCGACACAATCAAGTACCAATACGCAGTCAAACAAGAGTATTCAGATTGGCTCAATAAAGAACATGACGCTGATCGTATCTGTATGACGTGGGACGAGTGGGCATTCTATCGTAAGTACGAAGTACTACATGATTCCTCCGGTTACGTACTGCACTAAGGAGAGCTATGACTGTCGGTGATCTGAAGAATCTTCTTAGTTCTCTTGATGAGGATCTCCCTGTCTACGTCGAGATAACTAACGTCGTCTGTGAACTTCTAGGGGTCCTCGACATCTGTGACCATCCGGCCGGAAAAGATGCCTGTACTGATTGTGCGGGTGTAACTTTGCAGGCACGGGAGCTCTGAATCTCTTTAATCGGGGCCGTATACGGGCAGCCCACCATGCCGCTATACCGCTCTGGTTATAGAAACTCAGCCGCTCAAGCACAGGAGATAGCTATGTCAGCATCTCAGTCTAAGTATCGCGTCGAGTATTGGGTCGCCGGTAATCTAGAGGAGTCTATCTTCAAATTCAATTCCCTCACACCTACTTTAGTTTTTGCTGATGCATTAGTTCATCAGTTCGCTACTTCGGCAGTAGTCATCGAGAAATCTACCGACCGCGCTGTCTATTTCACGAGTGCATGATGAGTGTCGAACATCTCAAGATTGTGATCAGTAAGTATGCCGGTAGTGAGTGTGCTCTTTACCTTTGGCGTGCTCCCGGTTCAATCACAATCAATTCACGAGTTAAGTGGGGCGATGGTAGCTATTCGCCTGTCACTTCCAACAAGTATGTCTCTCGGGACATTACTTTATGGGAGTACGCGCAAGATAAGTTCCACCTTAAGGACGATAACAATTTGCCGAGAGGCTATCAGAAAGTAATCACCCTTGCTGCATAGTTATGTAGTCACTCACGGTAACCGATTTTTCGGAATGAAATTCTCTATCTAACCTACAGGGCACCACTCTAAATATAAGTTAGTTCCCGACCGGCCCTCGGAGTACCCCGGATGCTCGGTTGGAAGCACTCTGGATGGGGCCGTAAAGGCCTCTAGATGGCTCTGTATCAAGATCGAATCGCCCTTGCCCTAGGTTTCCTGGTCCCTCATAGGAATCTAGTTAGGTCTTTCTGTACGCTTCGATATTTAACTATTTGGGGGGTCGATCCATAGTGGAATCTCTATCAAAATAGATAACTACATAGGTAGAGCGAATAGCTAACTCTACCTTAATGTAAAAAACGGCCTGGACCAGGGAATCTTTAACTGTTAAATGATCTTGAAAGCGTGTAAACGTGCCTCTGACCAGCATAAATAGGTTTTGAAACTTCTCTCTTGATCAACATCGCGTTACACCGAAAAAATGGTATACCAGGAGGTCAGAGTACCACTATAATACTAGTGAATAAGCACGATACAGAGCACGCTCAAGGTTTAGTTTTTAGCCCATATAAAACCACCCTCTGACCAGGACTTTCACAAGTGTGAATCACCCAGATGTTGATCTTCGAATTAGTCAATTCAATAGATGAACGACCCTAGTCAAATAGGGGTTCGGAGCCTAAAAGTCAATTCAATAGATGAACTCGGTCACTGAGGGTAACCAAGACTAGCTTATGTGGGGAAGGATAAGCACATCACCGACCGTATAAGTCCCCCCTGTAGGTGCTGTTGTAGTTG
>Ga0066710_100000042_pt1 | contig 45215 bp, 45 predicted proteins | sample GraSoiAngelo_159_FD_79666 | JGI IMG/M metagenome (GOLD analysis project Ga0066710, IMG submission 79666) | Grasslands soil microbial communities from the Angelo Coastal Reserve, California, USA - 14_1009_16_40cm | ecosystem: Environmental > Terrestrial > Soil > Grasslands | place: USA... | reverse complement strand
TTAAATGGGCCAATTTCCATTTCGAGAAAACCGAGCCTCGGTTACTTGCCCCAGACTTCTCCTCCCGTGTAAGGGTCGAGGAAGTTCAGTTGCATGTCCAAGACTCTCTGGTACACCTTTCCGGCCTCCGTTCTCGAATAGAACGTAGCACGCTCTTCCTGGGAAGCGGTAATCAGCTTAGTTCTCGTCAATATTCCGCTGGGCCCTAGTAGTCTCTCGAAGGCTTTGTCGTCTCCCCCAAACGGTCCGTTCAGGAGAGTGCTCTTAGCGCACCTGTCCGCGTATAGTTCAATCATTTTCAGAACTGTTAGTCTCTTCTCTGCCTCTCGTTTGGACTCTGGGGAGAGCGGCAAGCTCTATCGGCCGAGTTTCTCTGCCAATGCTGCTAGTCGCGTATACCTTCTCCTTAACACTAAAGAGTAGCGCAGGGAAAGAGTCGAGAGCAAGAATAGCACCACTGTCATGATAATCTCTGAAGTCAAAGTAAACGCTCCCGGTGAAACCCCAAACTGGCGTAGAGGGCCAAATCTGTCCCCCTGAAAGGGGAAAACATAGAAGACGAAGAGCCTCACCGTTTCAGACACCGCTAGAATCAGAGCAACCACGGAAACCGCGAACTGCAGCCAGAGTCCACTGAGAATGTCCATCGCGAGGTGTTGTGAGTCTTCCCTGAATGCGGTAAGCAGTTCCTTCAGAAGTGGGTCGTCGAGGCCCTCATTGGATGTCACCTGTCAAGGTCACCAGGAAAAATCTTTCCCGTTATGGAGAACGAGGTTTGACGCCTTTTAAGGAAATTCCTAGGAGAATGATGATAGGAACTCCCCCCTCGTCCTATCGGCTGGAAACAACAATGTCCCAGCAAGAAATCGAACAGCCAACTTCGAAACGACACCTCGCAACCAAATCGACACTACTAATACTGCTTATCATCGGGCTCGCCGCCAGCGCTGTCGCCTACGAACTCGGCCTCGCCCTCGCAGCCAACGCTCAAACAACGTCTCAGTCGACAACGGACCCCTCGTACGGCTACTCGGGCTACGGGCCCAGGCCCTGGGGAGGACATCCGGGAAACGGCAATTGCACAAGATACGGCTCAGGAACTAGCTTCACCGCCTCCAGCAGAGTCGCCAATGTAACAGTGACAGGGTTCAATATTGCAAGCGCCAACCAGGTCACCGTCAACCTATCATACACGGGAGCAGGAAGCGCTCCAGCAGTAACAATAGGCGCCGTTGCTCCAGGCCTAGCTGGTAGCATGACGCTCGCGACCGGATGGAGCTCCTCGACAACAGTAACACTCAACCTGACAGGCTCAGGCTCCCTCATCACAATGAGACACGTCGCCGTCATAGTACTGCCATACACAGCCTAGCAAAGTACGGAGACTATTCTGCAAACTCCCTCCTTTTTCAAACCCTTCAAAAAACGCGGGGGTGGACTGGTCGTTGCGTTCTTAAAGAAATTCCTAGGAGAACGCAGATAGTTTCTGCTGTTGCAGAATAGGACCGCCAGCGCGACCCTCGACAAGAAGGACCCAATTGAAGGCAGGAAACAAACGCCATGAGATTCTCCGCAAGAGCCTGCCTGAAACTCATAGTTTCAACAGAGAGAATCTGAGCTACATCCTTTTCTCCATCTATCTGACAGCGCTGGCAACATTCTACTTCATCTACGGAGAATTGTTCCAGCTCTCACTCGGGGTCCTCTACCTACTGGCGGCTCCGGTCTTCGTCCTGTTCGAGCGTTGGAAAGGATTCTTCAAAGAGTCGTTCGCATTCATCACTCTCCTCTTGTCCTATGAAGCGCTTCAAAGGCCTTGTCGGCTCGATCACATCTTCACATAACATCTTCTCCATCTATTCTGTCGACGGAGCTCTCTGGGGGTTCAACCTGACCGGCTGGGTCCAATCACACCTTCAATCAGTCTCAGCCACAACGCTAGCCCTCGTCTTCTACGGCCTGCACTTCCCCCTAGTCTTAGCTGCCTCAGTCCTCTTCTGGCTGGCCAACAAGCCCGTCTATCGGTCGTACGTCAGCGCGATGCTGATCACATCATTCGCAGCTCTCACCATGTTCCTCCTGCTTCCGACCATGCCTCCATGGTATCAGGGGACTGCCCGGAACTTGGTTCTGAACGGGTCGGGCGGTCTCTCTGCGTATGGAGGGTGGGTCACCCAGTTGATGGAATCGGACAAGTTCGCCGCGTTTCCAAGCCTTCACTCAGCCTATGCTACAACTTTCGCCTACTTCGTTATCAAGCTTAGACCTCTGCTTGCGATTGTTGCCGTGCCGCTGGTGCTTGCGGTAGCGGTGTCAGCAATATATTTGGGACAACACTACCTTGTTGACCTACCCGGCGGGGCCGCTCTCTCCTTGGTCTCATGTTACTTCGCGGGAAGGTCTCTAGAACCTAGCCATGAGACCGGAGCACGCAAACGGGAAGCGCCTCTTCTTTGAATTATTCGAGAGTCTTCGTCATCATCCTGCTCGTCTTTGGGTCATGTTCCCTAGCCGCTTTTCAGATGTACTCGCATTCAATGCCTTTCAGCCTAGCTCAAGCTCATAATCCCCTGGGCTTTGGCTCCCAACCGTCCCCGCTGGCGCGTGGATACCAAGTCTATCCCTACGATGAACAGGTCGGAGAAACATTCACCCAAGACTTTACTAGCCTATCTTTCAACGTAACAGCTGTGGCCCAGACCGGATCAGATGGGGTCGGCCCCGCCTACCTTCTCAACGGGCTCACCAACGCGGGCTACTGGTACCAGATAGGAATCTCCTGGAATTGGCCTCATTCAACAGGGGGCTACAACGCGGGGTTCAGCATGAACTACGAAGTTTTCAATCCATACGGCACGTCTGTATTCCCGCTCGCTGGTGGAGGCGGAATACAAGCCATTAGCGTCAACGCTGGAGATACGGTGCTTCTCAGCTTGAACTTCTCAACAGGCAACGTGCTAATGCAGGCACACGACTTTAACACTGGTTCCTCAGCGTCTCAAATGTACAGCGCTTCTTACGCTTCGTACTTCATCGGTCTAAGCAGCAGCAACTCCCAGAACGGTTTCTTCACAGGACTAATGACCGAACAGTATCACTCCCAGCCGTATTATGGAACCGGCCAGCCCGTCACCTACGCGAGTAGCGATATCAACATGTCCTCTGCCTGGATGTGGATGGACGAGTTCAACACGGCCACCGGTCAAACCGTCTTCCAAGACGGAACAACGTCCCCCGTTCTCTTCGACAACCCAACCTTGTTCCAATATTTCTCCACCAACGGAACAGCCGAGGTGTCCAGCCCGAAGGAGCTAGTGACCGGTCTCTCACCAATACAGCCCCTATCGATCGAGTCAACGAACCTGCCAGCTGCCAATGCTGGCGAACGAGCACCATTCACATTGAGGATTAAGAATCCAAGTTTGCTCAACGCCAAGATCACCGGGCTGAAAGCGTCAACCTCTCTCGGCAACTTCAACACATCGGCCACCCTCCCCTTCACTATCAACACCCAAAGCGCAAACTTCACGGTTGCAATCATCCTTCCGGCAAGCCTTTACAGGGGAAATCTCACGGTCACAATCCGAGTCTCGTGGCAGTTCCTTGACACACGTATAGATCGCTCGGTTACCCTAGCTGACCTGACCACGGGTGCGACCCTACAGGTTAATGGGTCCACAGCTCCGCCACCCCCAGGGTCTAATCCACCGCCAACAGGGCCCACGACGCCACCATCTACAGGACAACCAAAATCGCAGAATACGACGAGCGGCTTGGTAACAAGACTGCGGGGAGTATTGATACCGGTGGCACTCGGCTTCATCGTGCTGGTAACACTTGCAGTTGTCATGGTGGTCAGGGAGGAAACTAGGCCCAGACCCCAGTCGGGGGTCCTCCTTCCGCAATTCTGTATTACGTGCGGAGGCCAAACAAACCCAACAATGCTGTTCTGCCCCAACTGCGGACACCCGAACACAACGCTCCCCCAAGAACAGAGCAGTGCACCATTCGAGAAACCATCGGATACCTCGTAAGAATTCCTGCCTCTGGCCAGCTTTACTTACCTAAGTAAGGAGCGCATGGTCTGGGAGACGTTGCGGTCTAATCCAAGGAAGCACGACAAGCGCCCCTATGTCTTGCTGAACTCGGCTATGAGCGTCGACGGAAAAATCGCCACCGTCGGAGGAGAATCCAGACTCTCCTCGCCAGCGGACCTGAAGCGGGTCCACGCCATCCGAGCCTCGGTGGACGGCATAATGGTTGGAATAGGAACAGTACTCGTAGACGATCCGAAGCTGACCGTGAAGTTCGTTCGTGGTCCCAATCCCACGAGAGTCATCGTCGACAGCAGGGCCCGAACACCTCCGACGGCCAACGTAGTCATCTCGGCTAGGCAGGTTCCCACCATAATAGCCGTCACCTCAAGAGCTCCTTTGAAAAGAGTCAGCGCATTAGAACGGGCTGGCGCAAACGTCCTAGTTTGCGGAAATGGCTCGAAGGTTTCCCTCCCCATCTTGCTGGGACGGCTTCAAAGAATGGGAATCAAGAAAATTCTCCTGGAAGGAGGTGGGACCCTAAACTGGAGCATGGTCAGTCGAGGCTATGTTGACGAGGTCACTGTCGCGATTAGCCCGAAAATTCTTGGAGGAGCACGTGCCAAAACACTAGCTGATGGAGAGGGAGTCGCTCGAATCAGAGATGCCGTAAGACTCCGTTACATAGGTGCGAAGAAGTACGGGACCGATATTGTTGTTCGTTATGGCTTGCTGACCTAGTCTCTTTCCTTTGTTGGAGGCGGTGGCAGGCGAGGTTTCTCAGGGCCTTCGTAGAAAATCAAGTTCTTCGCCTCAAGAGTCTCCTGCAGCTTCTTCACCGCGATGTACACCTGAATCTCCTTCTTAGCACCTGTACACACTAGCTTACCGCTCGCGAACACTAGGATGACAACTTTCGGATCATCCATGCGGTAGATTAGTCCTGGAAACTGCTCGGGCTCGTACATTGTCTTTGTCAAACCAAACACCGCCTTCTCCAAGTCAATGCGGCCTCCTAAGCCGCAGGACGCGACGATGTTCTGAATCACAATTTCCGGCCGGCCAATGATCACAATCCCATCCCTCTTCAATTCATCGACAACTTTCAGCACGGCCTTCCGGGCCTGGCGTTCAGATTTTGAACCGGTGCAAACCATCTTTCCGGAGCTGAAGATCAGGGTCGCCGTCTTAGGCTTCTTCAGTCTGTAGACCAAGCCTGGGAACTGCTCCGGGCGGTACTCGACTCCAGGGAAGACCCGAACGATCGCGTTGAGGTCTATCCCTTGCTTTAGCGTCGCCGAGGCGACAACATTCTCGATATTGATGAAGGCTCTACCCTTGTCAGACAAGATAGATCAAAGCTCCATTTTGAACTGGGAAGTCTTCTCGCCCGCCACGTTTCCCCAAACTGGTCGCTTATATAGAGCAACCTCATGGCGTTGGGCACTTTCTAATGCATTCTGCTCTGCTGCGCGAGCCACGCGGGATCGGGACCTTCATGAATGATTCGTAAACAAGGCAAGCAGACCAACGATCATAAGCTCCGATGATACAGTCGAAAAAAGGACCCGGAGACTTCCTTCCACTTATGCTTCGGGTCCAAGACCCTGCCTCCAGTTCTCTAGGAGACTGCTTGAAGCTCTTGTTTAGTCCTGCTTGCCTTGTCAAGGAGGAGGTCTATAGCTGCCTCAATTCTCTTGCAACTGGCTTTCTCGGCCGTTAGGGCTGCCTGGAGCTCGTTGAGCCTTCGAAGAGCATTGTCCAAGTTCTGTGTAACCTGTCCAAGCGGCGCGTAATCTACGCGCCGAGGTATCGAGGCGAAGAGCTGGCGTTGGGCCTGGTTGATCTCAGCCACTTTTGCAGTGTCCGTGGCTGCGAGCCAGGAGACTTCCCGTGCGGCTTTGACGCTTTCGTAAAGCTGATTCTGTAACTCCACATACGCCTCCCAGTAAACCATCCATGACTCGTTGAACTCGGCAAATGCATCCTCAACCCTCTTTGTTTGTCCGCCTGTACTCGCCGTCAATGATGCTCTGGAACACTCATCGTAGCCACCGGTAAAAGGCGTTCGGAGCTTCCCTTCGAAGCCTGGAAGGCCGGAAATAATGACTCGCAGGTAACCGTCCTGGTACTAGGCTGTTGTTCTTCTCGTCCTGCCATATTGAGACATGTTCTCCTCAAAACGTATTTTCTAGGTCCGTAGCCGTGAGTTGTGAGCCATAGCTTGACAGTCTGGGTGCACTTCCGACAGCGTATTCTCTTGGCTTGGACGAGCTTTCGCTTCCATACCTCTCTAGAGGCGTTCCAGCTTTCACGGCTGGCCTTTTTCAGCTCGCTACTTATGTTGTAGTAGTCGGTCCACTAGTTGATCCAGCCTCGATCTGTGGCGGGCGAAGACTTTCCGTGTCCCACGGGATGGTGACCGGTCATTCTATCTCTGCAGCCGACTGTAAGGTCACCTGTATGACCCTTTCCGCATCAACAATCTCTGTGAGGAAGTCAACTGAAGATGGTTGACCGTGAAACCTATGTCCCTTACTCCCGCTGGTATCCTTCGCAGTAGTCGCTAATGGTTGCTTGGTGAACTGAGTGGTGAAGGAAGATACAGGTAAGCGTAGACAGCCGCCGCGCAACAGCCAGAGCAGACGCGAGCGCAGAGAGAGACGGTTCGAGTCAAAGAAGCATAAAGAGTAGAACGAGCCTGTTACATTCCGTCGTCCATGCCACCGGGCGGCATTCCCGGGGGCATTCCTGAAGGCCCACCTGCGCCCATTCCTCCACCAGTTCCCTTCGAGGAGATTACATCGTCTACTCTGAGCAGCATCGTTACCGCCTCAACGGCTGACTTGATGACCTGCTTCTTCACCCTGAGAGGTTCGACGACTTTCATCTTCCACATGTCAGCTGTTTTCCCTGTTGGTACGTTCACGCCGTACCAAAGGTTTCTGACGTTGTTATGTTTCGATTTGAGCTCAACCATGATGTCGATCGGGTTTATGCCCGCGTTCTGCGCTATGGCAACGGGAATTGCTTCGAGGGCCTCAGCAAACGCTGCCACTGCAAGCTGTTCTCTGCCTCCCACCTTGACGGCGTAATCCCTCAATCGTTTGGCCAGCTCCGCCTCGGGAGCGCCTCCACCCGCGAGAATCTTCCCATCTTCAACCGCGTTTCTAACCACGCATATGGCGTCGTGTAGCGACCTCTCCGCCTCGTCTACTACGTGTTCTGACCCACCACGAATCACGATTGTCACAGCCTTAGGGTTCCTGCACTCACGAACATAGACCAGCTTGTCATCTCCAACCCTGACCTCTTCGACCAGCTTAGCTTGGCCTAGGGATTCCTTTGTTAGGTCCTTTAGGATGCCAACCACGGAGCCCCCGGTTGCCTTCGCAAGCTTCTCCATGTCTCCGCTGCTAACATTCTTCACCGTCAGGATTCCTTTCTGCGCAAGCTGGGACAGCACCTGGTCATCTACTCCCTTTTCGGTGAACAGGACCCTTGCGCCGGTCTTGGCCACGTCCTCGGCCATTTTTCTGAGCAGTTTCTCTTCCTCCTCGATGAAGAGGTACATGTCCTCCGGCCTGTCGATGTTGATTTTTGCATCTGTCTCTGTCTTCTCTATTTCGAGCTTGGCGTTCAACAGGGCTATTCCCCCGCCCGTTACTTTCTTGGGCATCTCTGCATGAGCCACTTCTTTGTCTATGACTACGCCGTTTACGAGCTCGGTCTCGTCTAGGCTTCGTCCGTGCTTCTTCATCACCTTGACCAGGTCGATGTCAGCAGTGAGTTTGCCATCACGCTTCTCCATAACCTGTCGCACCGCATCAACGGCCAGTTCGGCGAAATGGGTTTGCGAGCCAAAGATTCCCTTTGTGTTAAGGGAGGTTAAGGCGATCTGCCTTAGTTGCGCTTGGTCGTCAGGTTTGATGTTCACCGCTATCTTGTCCAGAATTTCCTGGGCTTTCTCTGCCGCGTCTCGGTATCCGTCGATGATGATGTTGGTATGGATGTCCTTGTCGAGCAGGGCTTCGGCTCCCGCTAGCAACTCGCCAGCCAGGACCACTGCGGTTGTTGTTCCGTCCCCTACTTCACTGTCCTGGGTCTTGGCGACCTCAACAAGCATCTTAGCTGCTGGGTTCTGAACGTCCATCTCCTTCATGATGGTGGCACCATCGTTTGTAATGACAATATCGCCCATGCCCCCGACTAGCATCTTGTCCATGCCCTTGGGACCGATAGTCGACCGGACCGTTTCCGCTAGGACTTTCGCAGCCATGATGTTACTTCTCTGAGCGTCTCTTCCCCTAGACCGGGAAGTGCCCTCCTTCAAAATTAGAACGCGCATTTCCGACGTTTCAAATCACACTCTAACAGGAATACGGGACGGGAGCTCCTGTGATAAACATATGCAGGTGTCGCCTCCGATCGTGACAATAACGGGTGACCTAATGCTTGGTATGACGTGGAGTGCATGAACGCAAATCTCTGATGTCTCTAGTTCATCACAACACGACGTGGTGAGAAGGAGCGCGGCATCATTTCTGGAAAACTTGGAGAAGGATACGTAGGATACTGATTGCAGTAGCTTACCTATGGGGTCCCCAAGTATGCTGGAAAAGGCCCTTGGGGGACCGCGTTTGCCTCGAGTCCAACTGATTAGTCAACTCGAGTTCGCTATCCGAGTAATTTCAAACTCTTATCGGACACAAAAAGGGGGGAGGTCGATGGAGCTATATTCGCATGATTACGCTTTGAAGAACGGTGCATAGGCGAGAAGTGTCTCGCTCTTGAAGATGCCTTCGAGATTAGTAACTTTCTCAACGGAAGTCTTCACTATGTCTTCAGAGGTTCTTGCTTGCCAGAGTGCTACGATGTCGAACTGTCCTGGTACTGTCGATGCTTCGATGAAGCCTGGGATGTTGCTGAGCTGCTTAATGACGTTCTCGCTAGGGGTGTGCTCACAATTTAGCAAGGAAAACCCAAGGGCCATCTGGCTCTCGAGCTTTCGGGTCGGCTGAATACCGTCGAAGCCGATGTGAGTATCGGTGGTGCGAATGTCGTTGATCTCGCGGATTTCTTTGACTGTCTGGTATACGTTGTGTGGTGTGTTTGGTTTCAGGCGTAGAACTAGGTCGTATCTGCCTGTGACCGGTGCGATGAGGTCTATCTGGCTATTTCGCTTTAGCTCCTCAACCACTTTCGTCGCGCGGCCCGGATTGACGGTCGCGAAGACGTAGGTCGGGAAACTCATATTGGTTTGCATTGTTGTTTTTTTCTCTTGCATTTTATTGCAGGATAGTAATGTCTATTACTTACATTTAAGGCTTTTATTCCAGAATTCACGTTACATTACGTGGGGACATAGGTGACACAAAGGCTTGACAGCCCCTAGAAACAGCCTCAGCGTACCTGAAGCGGTCCGCGAAATTCTAACCAGAAACTACCCCGTCTTTCAATGCCTGAAGATGAGGGTCGTGAACTTTCACTCCCTCGCAGAGCTCATCCAAGCCCAAGTCAAACAACTGAGCGGGAAAGAAGCAAGCATCAACGCGCTTGTCGTAGCAATCAAGAGATTCTCCGACACCCTATCCAGTAGCAACACACCGGACGCGTCAAGGGTTCTCAAGGACGCCAGAATCTCCCTTTCAAGCGGAATAGTAGACGTGACGATGAAAGCGTCCAGAAACCAATTCTCAGCCATAGTCAAAGAACTGTCAGACGCCGCGGCCGAGCTGTCAGAGTTCCCCCATATCTTTCCCCTCTTGAACTCGATCAAACTCATTCTGCCAAGAGACGATTACGCTTTGATCGAGGGGAAACTAGGACATCTTAGGGGGGCGGCGACACTGGCGAACGTGGCCAAGCTGACACTCAACCTGTCACCTCGCGCCGAGATGACCCCTGGTATAGCATCCTACATTACCGAACTGCTGTTCAGAAACGGGGTAAACATCCTAGATGCATTTCTAGGCTACGGTGACATCATAATGGTCGTTGACGACAGAGATGGACCACTGGCTTACGATGTTCTACAGGGAGAAATTCGGGGCTCTACCAAGGCGGAAGAGTGGAAGTGCTGAGCCTTGAAATGCATGCTCAAGTCAAGCCACCGGATTTTCTTGTGACTGGTTCCAGTCCTAGCTTTAATGCGTCAGACCACTGTTGCCCCGATGGCCTGGTCAGCCCGCCAAGCCTTCTCGAACTGGTCGAACGCTACAAACGGGGAACAATCGGGCTAACCTCAAAGAACGGACTGAAAAACGAAAACCATCAATAAACAGATTGTGTAGAGCAACCTTCCGAGCTGCCCATGGCGGCCTTCTCGTTGCGACTCCTAGTATTATGTAGGACCGTTGTGGAGATGTTCACAGAGATCATGGATGACTCGTCCAGACTGGCAGAAGAAACGGAAGAAAATGGCGGGTAGAGAAGGCCCGAAGAAGGGCAAAGTTCGCTAAAAACTGCACTCCGTCTCCAAAAGGTTGGCATCTGCTACCTATGCAGAAGCGTCGAGACTGTGCGACAGTCGGTTCCATGCTACGTTATTTGTCAAGAATTATTGGAAAGACCTAATAGCTCCCACGGGAAACTAGACTGACAATGCTTTATTCGACCAAACTGAAATCTCTTTTACCTATCGTTTTTCTCTTCCTAACAGTATTCCTCGAACTTCCGAGCCTAGTTCCGCAGGTGGTATTGCGACGGAGGCGGGGACAGGGTTGCTGTTGTTAGAGTGCCAGTGAGGCTAATGCCTGATGCTGGGGAGAGAGCGCTACCAACACCGTTGGGTGCGAAGGGAAACACTCCCTTCTCAATAGAGCAAAAGCCGAAGCTGTTGCTATCTCCGCCTGGAATGTATTCATTTGTTGATAGAACGCCCGAGGTCGAAATGGACTCTGTGCTGCCTGCGCCGTTCGGACTTGTGGTCGGACAGTTGTTGATGTACCAGCTTGCGTCGAAGTTTCCGGTCTGCGTCTTGAAGACCTCGCTGAACACGTTTGCACCGCAGTCGTTCGCTTCACGAGACACGATGCTTGAAAGTTCTGCTCTAGTGTCACTAGATAGCCGTAATGGTTGAAGTTTGAAGTGGTTTGGTAGGCTGCCTTTACGGCCGGACCAGCGGCGATGAAGGGAACGCAGTCACCAAGGGGACCCGCCCCAGATGGAGAGGTTGGGCAGAAGTTGCCGCCTTCGTCGAACAGGACGAACAGCGCTGAATAAGCTGTGGTGAACATCGTGCTACTGAGGATTTTTTGTACGAGGTTGGCGATGTATGTATCAACATCTGCTATACAAGTATCATTCGCGGGGACCGTCGTACAATGATTTGTGCAGGGACTCGGATTGCCCGAAACGCCATGCATGTTATTGCAATCGTTTGGCGTCAGCCAGACATAGTTGGTGGCTGTCGTTGCGAGGGCGTCGACGAATTCTTGGTCGTTGCTTGCAGAGACCGTAGTCAGAAAGTTGGCACACCTGGCCGTTGTGATCATGTCGGTAAAGTCAAGAAAGGGAAAGTGATCCCCGCCACGCGGTGGGTTGAAACTACAAGTCCCAGAAAGGGTGGCGTCCTCAAGGCCCTCATTTTCCATCAGTATTGTCACGACGTTGGTTGCCCAGATGCCTGGGGGAGTTGCTGTCGCAGGTGTGAGAATCGCGTTGATCTTGTTGAGGTATTGCAGTCCGACGCTGTGCTGTACGATGCCAGCTCGAACATAAGTTATGAAAAAACTGTCTGGCGCCGGGGCTGGACTGACTGGACTGACTACGGTGTAGACGCTGGCCACAGTTGTGAAGCCCGTCGTCATGCTGATGACCTTGAAATTGTCGTTGCGCTGGTAGGCGGTTGGAACACCTTCAGCGATATCAAGAGCAGTCTGTTGCGACAGTGGTATTTGCCACAAAACGCCCTGCACGTAATCGCCTGTACTACTCACAACATCTGAAGTGCCAGTTCCATTGGAATTGGAATGGTCAATCACGAACTTGTAATTGTTGACGCGAACAATATCGAGAAACACTGCTTGACTGCTAACTATGCGTTGCAAGCGCCCAGCTTCCATGTTTGGACCATATGCAAACTAGTTGGAAGTGCCTGGAGCATAGACGTTTGGACTAGCGAGACTAGACACGGGCAATAACATTGAAAGTATGAGAAGGAGCAGTAGAGACCGCGAAAGTTTTTCCATGCTTCGCACTCGTTTGGTTATTCTTAATAAGGTGGTATGATACCGGATAACAGTAGCCGTGCGGCTTCAACCTGACCTGCTGGTCCAATCACACCTGCAATCAGTTTCAGCCACGATTATCGCTCTCGTCTTCTACGGTCTCCACTTCCCCCTAGTCCTAGCAGCCTCAGCCCCTTCTGGCTTGCCAACAATCCCCTCTACCGGTCGTCGTCAACACGATGCTGATCACACCTTCGCAGCTCTCACCCTATTCCTCCTCCCAACCCTGCCTCCCTAGTACCAGGGGACCCCGCAGAACTTGGTCCTGAACTGATCGAGCAGCTCTCAGTGTATGGAGGCTGGTTCACCCAGTTAATGGAATCGGACAAATTCGCCGCGTTTACAAGCCTTCACTCAGCCTACGCTACAGCCTTTGCTTACTTCACGATCAAGCTTAGACCTCTGCTCGCGATAGTTAACTGCCGCTGTGCTTGCAGTAGCAGTCAGCAATATTTTCGGGACAACACCTACCTTGTAGATCTAGCTCAAGGGTGCCGCTCGCTCGAACATGTTTGCGCCACAGTTCCTGCATCGGGCAGTAGTCTCGTAGTTTAGAGTTGCACAGTGTCTGCATCTCACCTTAGGAACCGGGAAACTGTCCCACCTGCTGAAAATCGAGAGCGGTGTGACGAACGCCGCCATCCCGAGGACAAGAAGAAAGAAGCCGGCCACTATGTAGAAAGGGTTTTGGCCCCAGGACACCAGCAAGACAACCCCGAAAAGTATCATCGCCACACCGAAACCCATGACCGTTAAGATGACTTCTCGGTTGATGGCCGCAGAGCTCATCGCCGTGAATCGCCCAAGTCGGACGCTCGATACCGGTCGAAACCCTGTCGTTACTTTGTGAACTGGCCCAAAGTTACAACCGGCTAGTCAATTCGCAACCGTCTCCCTTTACAGCCTGGTAAACTTGGCGATTTCTTCAGCCATTTGAGCCAGCCGTTTGTCCGCCCTGTGATGGACCGTGCCCTCATCATAGGTCCCATCACTATTCCTCTCGCCGGCTTTTACGCCGGTGAGAATCTCGATGCCCTCATCCACCGTCCCCACCGGGTAGATGTGGAATCTGCCCTGCTTCACAGCCTCGACCACATCCTCTTTGAGCATTAGGTGCTGGACATTGCTCTTGGGAATCATGACTCCCTCGTCACCTTTGAGCCCTTTGGCCTTGCATGTCTCGTAGAATCCCTCGATTTTCTCGTTAACCCCTCCAATTGCCTGAATCTCGCCCTTCTGGTTCACCGAGCCAGTCACGGCCAGGTTTTGCTTGATCGGTAGCTCGGATAGTACTGAGAGAATGGCGTATAGTTCTGTGCTGGATGCACTGTCTCCGTCAACACCTCCGTAGCTCTGCTCAAAGACCAGCCTGCATGAAACGCTCAACGGCTTGTCATGCGCGTACTTATTCTCTAGATAGCCGGAGATTATGAGGACCCCTTTCGTATGTGTCTGTCCTCCCATACCGGCTTGTCGTTCGATGTCGATGATTCCCTTTCTACCCAGCCCAAGGCTGACAGTAATCCGGGAGGGTTGGCCGAACTCGAAGTCGCCCAGCGCTATGACAGAGAGACCGTTTACCTGCCCGACCTTCGACCCCGCGGTATCTATGAGAATGATGCCTCTCTGTATCATCTCTTTCACTTTCTGGTCAATGAGGTTGGACCTGTAGACCTTCTCTTGGAGCGCCTTCAAGACATGCGGGCCTTTGATGTACTTGGACCTGTCCTGCGAAGCGTACAAGCTGGCCTCTCGGACCAGGTCCGCGATTTCCGGAAACTTCGTTGAGAGCTTGCTTTGGTCTTCCGCCAACCTAGACCCGTGTTCCACAATTTTCGCAATTGCCGCCGCTTCTAGATGGTTGAGGCTTTCCCGTTCGCAGAGGGTGTGTACGAACCTTCCGTAGTTCTTCATGCTATCCTCATTTCTATCGATGGAATCGTCGAAGTGGGCTTTGACTTTGAAGAGGAGGCTGAAGTCCGGGTCGAGGGTGTAGAGCGCCTGGTAGCTCTGATGGTCCCCGGCGATGACAACTTTCACGCTTAGGGGAATCGGCTGTGGCGTAAGGCTCTTGGTGCTGGCGACCCCCAGCCTCTGGCCCGTCTCCTCAATCGCTATGTTTCCGCTCTGTAATGCCCTCTTTAACCCGTCGTAGGAGAACTGGTTTTTCAGAAGCTCGTCGACCCCGATGATTAGATAGCCGCCGTTCGCCTTGTGAACCGACCCTCCCCTGATGAGAGTGAAATCCGTTGTTAGAGCACCGAACCGTGCCTCGTTCTCGATCCGGCCGAGAAGATTCGTAACAGTCGGGTTGTCTTCGATGATGACCGGTGCTCCTTTCAGGCCTGAATTGTCCACGATTACGTTGGCCTGGTATCTCCGGAAAGACAGGTTAGGCAGAGCCTTCTCACCGAGGTTTGGTGTCGGATCCTCAGAATCGTCTGATGAAGGTGGGGACGGGGGTTTTTCAGGCTGAGCGAACAGGTCCGCGTTCTCTAAGATGTCGTCTCTAAGCTCCTCGAAGTATTGAGTTATCTCCGGGAGGTTCTCGTAGTTGGAGACTAGTTTGCTGATGAGCCCGCCTATCGCGTAGTGAACAGAGTCGTCTCTAAGCTTTCGCAGCTCATCCAAAGTCTTCGCTTCGAGCTCGTTGACCTGCTTTCCGGCCTTGTCGAGAGCGTTTCTCACCGTTTCCCGGCTCTCGTCAAACTTCTTCTTCACTCGGGCCGGTAGCGCGTCGAACTCCTCCTGGCTGAGCGGCTTTCCCGCCTGCATAGGAACAATTGTGATGCCGAGCTGCGTCATTCGAACCGCGTAATTGTGGCGTCGCGCTTCTTCGCTGAGCTCGTTGAGAATCCTGTTTCTCTCCTCCACTGACTTCTTCGTTATGGTGTTCGTGCGTGAGACGAATTCCTCGCTCTGAAGGGCTGCGGGAACTGCGCGTTTGGCCTGGTCTACGAAATTCTTCAGGTCTTTTTGGAAGCTTTTCGCTGTGCCGGGAGGAAGTTGGAGGGCTTTGGGTTCATAGGAGTTCTCGAAATTGTTCACGTAGACCCAGTCTGGCGGAGTAGGTTTTGTCTTCGCGATTCCCCGCAAATAATCCCTTGTGGCCGGTCTCTTTCCGGTGCTTGGGATCCCTGCAGCGTAAACGTTGAAGCCCTTCCCCTTCATCTCGACGGCGAACTTCAGCGCTCTCAGAGCGCGGTCCTGGCCGATGATGCCTTCTATTGGCCCGAGTTCTTCGCTTGTCTCACAGCCCACCGAGCCGGGCGGGCATTCCAGCCGTAGTTTATCGGGAAGTAGCTCGCTAACCGTCATTGACGGACCCGGTGACCCTCTTGGCTATCGCAGGGATCGGTGGACAACCCTGAAGCAGGCATCCATCACATACGGAATCCCGTTCTTGGCCAGAGCCCGCTTGGCCTCGTCGTTCTCGAGTCCAAGTTGGGCCCAGAACGCGAAGGGCCGTCCGTATTTTTTCCGCATCTCAATTACTTGTTGAGCCACCTGTGGGAGTTCCTCGCTTGGCCGGAAAACATTCACCAGCTCGATCTGTTTTGCTAGTTCCGAGGGTAGCTCTTCTAGGCTTCGATAAGCCTTCTCGCCGAGGATCTGGTCTGCGGTCGGATTAACTGGGATAATCTTGTAACCATGCTCCTGCATGTATTTTGGAACTGAGTATGCCTCCTTCTCCGGATTCTTGGACGCGCCGACAACAGCAATAATCCTGTATTTTCTCACAACTTCTGTCGGAGAAATGGTCGTGCGTGGAACTTGAGTCTGAGACGTTTCAGCCAACTCCGCCCTCTCAGGCTTGCCTTGTGGTAGAAAAGTCTTGAAGCCGAGGAGCGAATCGTTCTCGACTGAAGACACGCCTTTCAAACCTAGTACTTCGAGTAAGACGGCCGAGCAGATTTGACGTACAACTTAATTGCAAGGGTAGGTCTTCCCCATGAAGACTTGTCTATCTTACAGACTGTCCTAGAAACGTCTCTAGCGAAGGCCAGCTCCCATTCCAAGAAGGTGTACGGAAAGAATCCCTTGACGGTTCAGGATGTGCTCGACCTGGCAAACAGTCGGGCTCTAACGCTGGCCGCAACGGCAAAGCCTAGCGGGAAGCCGCACCTATCGCCCACAGACCTCGTGGCCGTTGACGAAAGGCTCTATCTAGGGGTAGATGTTGCAACGGCTAGATACAGGAATCTAAAGAAAAACCCTGCGATAGCCGTAATGATGGCCGACGGGTACAAACGTCAAGCCATCCTAGAGGGAACGGTTGATTTTCTCGACATGGAAGGCCAGACCGCCAAGAGAGTCGGGGAAACTCAGAGGAAAAAATACGGCTGGGTCACCGATGCACTCGCAGAATTCAACCCGGAGAAAGCTTTCACCTGGAAACAGTGATGGCCGTTCAAGACCGGTGAAACCGCGTATCGTGTGCCCTCCTTCCGCTCGGAGAGCTTCACGTGCTGGAACAGGCAAGTTCAACCTAAAGGCCTGAGTCAGGCTTTGGCAACCGATATGCCGAAAACTAGGTTAGGCCGCCGCGGATTTTTCGCGGCCGTGTTTCGGTATCTGCTGAAAAAAATTCTGCTGGGTGTTTTTAGGCGTGTTGCTGAAGGTCGCGCATCATCTGGTCGTACTGGTCCTTGGTGATTTCGCCGCTCGCGTATCGTTCCCTAATTATGTAGTATGATTCATCTCGGTATCTCCAGTATCTTCGCGGGTAGTGCCCTCCCCATCCCCATCCCCAGAAAATCCATCTTCCAATCCAGAAGACGAAGAAAAAGGCGAAGAGTGCTCCAATCCAGCCGAAACCAAAGAATGGAAAGAACGGATAGTATCCTACCCCGGTTGGTCGTGAGATTCCTATGACAAGTGCTAGAGCACCGAGGAGTGCTATCACTGCTACTATAGCTGCGAGTCCGAAGGCGATAATCCGTCTAATGTGTCTCGACTCTTGGTCCATCATCAAATATCGGTTATACGATATCGGATAAGCGATATTTCAACCTTTCCAGCCCGCCAACCCATGAAACTAGCAGAAACAGGAACAGGGGCCGCGCAAGAAATGCTAGAAATCGTCATTTCCATTCGTGTAGACTACGCATGGAGGGTGGACAGGTTTCCAAACTCCATTTTTGAACGTGAAAGAGTCGGACTCCCTCCAAGCTAGAACGATGAAGCAAGGATAACAACTGGCCCAGATGCCCGGTTGTGACAGGGACTCGAACCTGGCAACAGGCGACTGGCTAGAGCAACGGGACAAGGGTGTACTTCACGTCATCTATTTTTGCGAGTCATGCAACATGGTCCTAGACATAGGTGACCCGGAAGTTCAACAGCACAAGCTCGACAAGCCCAGCCATAGGATGCGCCGAGTCCAGGTAGTCCGCTGTGCACGCTGCGGCCAAGTCGTCACCGACTCCTACTCCCAGTTTAGCATCGAACGTGGCCAGTTCTGGTGCAAGAACTGCGTTCATGGCAGAATAGAGGCTTTTCACACCCCCTGAACCCGCGTCGCCTTTATACTCGACCCAGTCCCAAGAACCCTATCAAAATCTTCCGGAAGTCAGAGCCTGTTGAACATAGAACTCGCACGAAAACAAATACCAGTCACCAGCCGGCGCGCCTACTTTGACAACGCAGGCACTGGACCACCACCTATTCCTGTTCTCAACGCTATCAACGAGTTCATAATGGAATGGCGCGACTACGGCGAGAACTGGGAAGAATGGCTCCCGATCATCGTCGAGAGCCGTCGGCTCTTCGGAAAAATGACTGGGGCCTCACTGGGTGAGATTGCATGTGTTCCAAACGTTTCGACCGGGCTCACAGCTCTCGCAAGCAGCATAAGGTACAAGCCCAAGGGCAACATCGTCATCAGCGACCTCAACTTTCCAACCAACATCTACATCTGGCACCTCCAGCAAAAACGCGGACGCGCTGACGAGGTCCGGCTGCTTCACCGAAACGATAACGGCATTATCCCGCTCGAGGAATGGGAAAAAAACATCGACGATGACACAACCCTCGTCTCCGTCGACTACGCCTCCTGGACCAACGGAAGCAGGGAGAAAATTCGCGAAATCGCCAGAATTGCCCACGAGCACAACGCTTTCGTCATAGGCGACTGTTTTCACGCACTTGGCGTCTATCCAGTAAACGTTCAACAAGACGGCGTTGACGCTCTCGCATGTGGTATGTACAAGTGGCTTCAAGGACCGCATGGGGCAGCCTATCTCTACACGCGCCGCGACAAGCTGGGCGATTTAGACCCGAACTACATCGGCTGGCACGGAGTCAAAGACTCGGTCGTCAACCGGCACTCACACAATCAGGACATGTTCGGGACACCTTTCAACCTTGAAGAGGCCGAGCCTGCGGCTGACGCGACAAGGTTTGAGGGTGGAAGCTGGGGAGTCATCAGCGTAGTAGGCGCCAAGGCCGCTCTCGAATGGGCGTTGAAGGATGACCAAGCTGACCGTTACCATCACGTGATCAAGGTCACCGACCATCTCGTCGACGGATTGAAAAGGAAAGGGCGAACCATTCTCACACCGCTCAACTCAGATAGGCGAAGCGGGATAATCGTTTTTGAAGACCCGGACCCGGCCGGCACGTTCAACAAGCTAAAGTCGCTCAACATCACAGTAGCCAGCAGGGTCAAAGCTATACGGGTGTCCGCCCACTACTACAACACGGAAGAAGAAGTGGACAAGCTTCTCGCAGCGCTGTGACATTGATCAGTGAAGATTGTAATGGTCAACAATTACAGGGAACGGGAGAAAACCCTGCAAGCACTCCAGAACTTAACACGTTGCACAGGCCAGCCGCTGGAGACTGTCGACCATGGAGTGCCGGAGTTTGAGAGGAAGGTCCTAGAGCTGTCTCCTGATCTAGTCATTCTCACAGGGTCGTCAGCACTCCTGACCCGTTCTGGCACCCGGGAGGAGTTCCAGCAGGAGGCTGACTTTGTCAAGAAAGCGCCCGTCCCAATTCTCGGCATATGCTTCGGACATCAGTTGATCGGCACAGCGTTCGGCTCTGGGCTTTCTGACCTGGGACAGATGATTCAACGGTTCGACCAGGTGAGTGTAGTGCATCGTCACCCCTTGTTTGACGGATTGCCGCCGAAAATTACCGTGGCCGAGTCGCACCGGCAGGTTCTCAACAAGGTCCCGCTAGGGTTTCAAAGGCTGGCGGAATCCACGACAACGACTGTCGAGGCGATACGTCATGAGACTAAGCCGATCTACGGAGTCCAGTTCCACCCGGAGCGCGCGAACGACTTGCACCCCGATGGTCGGATCTTTCTCCAGAACCTGTTGAAGATAACTAGGACCCGGGCCTAGTGTAACAGAAGTCTAGCGTCCAGCACCATGGCGACAAAGACTATGGCAAGGTATGGACTTGATATTTTGAAAGCGGTCCACGCCTGAGCCTTCGTCGGGTTCAGAGCAAGCTTCACGTCGACAAGAATCATCGCTACACCGAGTATCCCTGCGACCACCAGGTAGAGAAGGCTGAACTCGCCGAGGAAGACGAAGAGCAACGACACTGGGACGAGCAGGAAAGTGTTCAATGCAATGTACTGCGCTGCTTTTTTCTCGCCCACAACGACTGGGAGCATTGGAATCCCGGCATGACTGTAATCGTTTGAAGCTCGTAGAGCGAGACTCCAGAAGTGGCTGGGGGTCCAGACGAACACGAGGAGGGCCATGAGCCAAGGCGTCGGGATGCTAAGGCTCCCCGTAGCCGCAGCCCAACCCGCCAACGGTGCGCAGCTTCCCGCTGACCCTCCTAGGACTATGTTCAGGGTTGTACGGGGTTTGAGGTATTTCGTGTAGAATAGAACATAGATGGCGGCTCCCAGAAATATGAACAGGCTGGCAAGCAGTGGGAGGAAGACGGTAGAGATCGCGAGAGCACCCGCGACCAGCGCTAGTCCAAAGACCAATGCCCTTGCAGGAGTTATCGTTCCTTTCGGTATGGGGCGCTGGCTTGTTCGACGCATCTCCCTGTCCAGATTCCGGTCCACATAATTGTTCAAGGCCCCTGCTCCACCAGACGCCAATGTCCCCGCAACAAGCACCGCGATTATTCGAACCGGGTCAATCACCGGCTTGGATACGAGAAAGGCCGTAACAGCTGTGAGGTCGAGCAAGAAGACTATCTTGGGCTTGGTCAACGCTAGATAGCTCTCGAAAGCGCGGGAGGACAATCGTGGAGACTGTTAGCGTCCGGCGGCAAGTGATGTGTAAAAGGGTTTTGCGCTAATCAGCTAGGCCCTGAGGGCGTTCCGCAACACCATTGCATGGAGAAGAGTAAGGAACCTCTGAAATATCTCGGTAGGATGCTGTGGGACAAGGGTCCAGGTTGAGGTCGAACTATCTTCTGATACTCGCCTGCATCGGAGCCACTTTTTGGGCCTTGTCCACCCCGGACCAGCAGTGGGTGGCTGATAATTTGGTGTTTAGCCAAGATAACCTTCTCGCCGGACGCGTGTGGACACTTGTCACGGCACTGTTTGTCCACGCAAGCCCTCTTCACGTATTCGGGAACATGCTCTTCCTCTTCGTCTTCGGCAACACTCTCGAGAAGATGGTCGGGCGGAAGTATTACTTGATGGTCTTCTTCATCGGAGGCTTCACAGCGTTTCTGTTGAGCATGGCATTCTTTCCCCCGAACGAGGGAATGCTGGGCGCATCTGCTGCGATATTCACCCTCGCGGCGTGCGTGATGTTGATGAGGCCTTTGAAGTTCTCCTGGCTGTTCATGGCCCCCCAAGGGCTCGTGGCGATAATCTACTTCATCTACAACGCGATCATCGTGACCAATCCAGGGCTCATAGGGGGCAACTACGACCCCAACGTCGCGTATATCGCGCACGTAATCGGCTTCACGGTGGGGATTCCTTTCGGGATCGCGTGGTCAGATCGTTGGAAGCGCAACCTGGTCATAACCCTTGGACTTCTAGCCGCGTACATTGCTGTTCTTGCCACAGCCTCGGCCTTGTTCGGCGTTCAAACCCCCTTCTTCGGAGTATAGGCCAGGAACTCCGCGTTAGGACACCAAGGTTCTCACGAGTCCAGGCTGAGAACACAAGAATCGCCGAGAATCAGCCCCTCAGTAGAATTCGCGGCATCGGCCAGACCGCCTCTGCCTAGGATCCCTCAGCTCCGGTCTTGTCCGAGCACCGGTAGCAATTCCTACACCGGAAAGCAGAATTAACTTGTGCCAAGTCGAAAGTTAAGAATCAACAATGTCCGGCCCTCTAGTATGTCATACGGCCCCGTCTCTCAAGACCCTTTGGCTGTCCTGACACTTGGACCGCTATCTGTTTCATCAGCCGAGCGCCCACCGTTGCACGTGCGTCGCGGGTCACCGCGTTAAAGTGGACACCCGGGCCCCTCGCGTACATCATCATATACGGGGCCATGGCCAGCACAACCTTACTCTCCGCTTTTCTGATATGCTCTTCAAAAGTGCTTCGAGGCTGTCCAGCCCTCTTGGCCAAATCGTCAGCAGTCACTCGCTTCGGAACCTCATAGTACCCGTTTTCGACCGCCGTCACTAGCGACTTCATCTGCTTCTCAGTCAACTGGCCAAAAAGGCTGCTGAGGGACAAGAGAAACGTGTCATCAGTAACTCCCTCATGCAACGATTTCTTATGCAACACCTCAGTCGGCCCGATCTTGTCTAAATCTCTGAGCAGGCCCTTCATGTCTGCATCATCAAACCCGACAAGCCTATAGTGTTCCCAGCCACCCATCAAAAGGGTAGGCGGGACCTCCATGAAATTGTACCGCTCGATGATCGGGCCGGTACTGGTGGTCTCCTCACCACGAGTGCACATGCACGTCCGGGCTACAAGCTGGAACCTGTCCTGGCAATATGTCTTCGATATGATCCGGCCCCTTACCCGGCCCTCGAGACGACTGCACTGTCCAGCAAGTTCCCTTTGTAAGCCCTCAAACGATTCAAGCCCGTCAGCCTCAATTTCGAGAATGTCAGCCCCACTATTACACCAGACAGAAATCCTAGCACCGGGAAACTTCCGGCTCAAATCATTATTGGGACACTTATGCTGAATTCGAAGGAACAGCTCGAACATCTTACGCCACTGTATGCCCGGGCGTTCCAAAGTATAAGGGCTGCACCAGCGTGCGCCGGCTAGAAACTACCATTCCAGAGTGGGTAAATTAGTGCCAGCGTAAGACGGGTCAAACATAATCCGATAGACGTGATGCAGCATAGTCAGGTGAAAAAGGATTTGGAAACATGTCCAACATGCACGAAAGGCAACGGAAGTCCGCATGGCCTCGCAAGAACAATCCAGAACGCGATTGGCTTTGCAAGGACAAGAAAGGGGAAACCGATCGATGCGCCACCCATGAAGCTCCGACGACTCTCCAACAGCCTGAATCCAAACACGATAGGTCTCAGCTCTGTTGAGCTAGAACGCAAAAGGAACAGCCCATTCCTCAACAATCTCCGAAGCCAAGTGAGGTAGCGAAACACACGGAGGATTGCAACCGAAAATGTTGACTCTTGACCAAAAGGCCCTTGTGGACGCCGGCTACATGGGGCGTATGGAAGGCGCTGTCGGTGGCGAGGCCATTCACCGATGTCCAATCTGTGGCGAAATTGGCGAGTGCTTCTCCACTGATGACTTCCACAGCTGCAAGCTCTGCGGATCAACATGGAAAAGTAAGAATAACTGATCCACTCTTTCACTAGCACGGCGTCCCCAAATGAAGAAAGTTGATAGGGTGACGCTGGGAAAGAGCGGGCTGAAAATCTCACGCGTCGGGATCGGAACCGCACCTATCGGTTCAACAACAAGCTGGCATGTACTGGGGACGGCAAGATGAGCAATCGGCCATACGCGCAGTGAATGCTGCCATTGACGAGGGTGTGAACTGGATCGACACGGCCCCGTTCTATGGATGGGGGCGCGCTGAAGAGACCGTTGGCAAGGCTGTCAAAGGGCGTAGAGATGACGTATACATCTTCACCAAGTGTGGAACACTGCCGGACGGCAAGGAGGGTTCTCTTGAGGACCTTCGGCCGGGGACCGTCAGGCGCGAAGTCGAGGCAAGCCTCCGCAGGCTCCAAACCGACCATGTTGATCTGTTACAGTTCCACGACCCGGACCCCTCGGTGCCAATCGAAGAGTCGTGGAGTGTGATTCAGGAGTTGATACGAGACGGGAAGGTTAGACATGGGGGGCTGTCCAACCATCCGGTCGACCTGTTGCAGCGAGCGATCAGGATATTCCCCGTAACCTCCAACCAGTTACAGTACAACCCGTTGGAGAGAAAAATAGAAGAGGAGATGATGCCATTCTGCCAAGCGAACAATATCGGGATCCTTGGCTGGGGTTCACTAGCAGAAGGTTTTCTTGCGGACAGTTTTAACCTGGGCGAGTTAGCCCCAGGAGATTTCCGTAGACGACACCGGTATGGCCAACCGGATAACTATGAGAAGATACTAGCGATCAAGAGAATGCTCCGACCGCTTGCCGAGAAACGTGGGAAGCGACTGGTTGACCTTGTAATTGCCTGGGAACTCATGCATCCGGCCCTTACCGGCGCCATCGTCGGAATACGAAACGAGAAAGAAGCTAAGGAGATGGTAGGAGGCTTGGATTGGAGGTTAGGAGAGGAAGAAGTGAAAATAGTTGAAGACGCGCTGGCCTTTTGGAAGAGCGATGCCTAAACTCTCGGCCCTACGGCCACAAACCAGCCTGCCCATCCAAGTCTTCTCATTCCAGGCGAACTGGGCTTTGGGTACGTTTCGAAGACTCTAAGTCCGGGCTCTCTTGGCCTGCATAAGGTCGGCTGAGTGATGGGCGTCCCGGAGAAGATTAAGGAAATAGAGGAGGAGATGAAGAAGACCCAGCGCAACAAGCACACCGAGCACCACATTGGCCTCCTCAAGGCGAAGCTGGCTAAGCTCCGGGGGGACGTTGAGAAGCAGTCCAGCAAGAGTGGCGGGCCCTCCTTCGAGGTTCGGAAGGGAGGAGACGCGACTGTTGTTCTGATAGGCCTGCCGAGTGTTGGCAAGTCAACGATTCTGAACAGGCTGACGAACGCAAAGTCCAAAGTAGCTTCGTACGCATTCACGACCTTGACCGTTGTCCCTGGAATAATGAGGCTTAACGGGGCCGACATTCAGATTCTCGACCTTCCCGGTATCATTAGCGGCGCGGCGAGCGGCAAGGGTAGGGGTCGACGTGTTCTGTCTGTTGCTCTAAACGCCGATTTGATCCTTCTTGTTCTGGATGTGTTTCAGCCGGGCCAGCTGAGGACGCTGGAGAAGGAGTTGTTTGAGATGGGGATCAGGCTTAACCGGAAGCCTCCCGATGTGACCGTGACCAAGTCGAACAAAGGAGGAATATCCGTGACGAGTACCGTCAAGCTGACCAAGTTATCCATGAACACCGTCAAAGGGATTATGGAAGCCTACGGGATCTCCAACGGAGGGATTGTCATCCGGGAAGATGTTTCGGACGATGAGCTGATTGATGTTTTGGCCGGGAACCGGAGGTATGTTCCGGCGAGGGTTGTCTTGAACAAGGTGGACCTTGTCAACGAGCAGTACCTTGACGCGGTGAAGAAGGAGCTTGGGGATGATTTTGTCCCGGTTTCAGCGGAGAAGGGTGTTCACATTGACATGCTGGCCTCTGACATTTGGAAGACCCTGAACTTCATCCGGATATACTTGAAGCGGCCCAGTGAGGATGCGGATTTCGAGAAGCCGCTGATTCTACCCGCCGGGTCCAACTTGTTGGATGTCTGTAAGCGTATTCATCCACGGTTCACTGAGGGGGCGAAGTACGCCTACGTCTCAGGGCCCAGTGTCAAGTTTGCAGGGCAAAGGGTGAGCTTGGACCATGTTCCAGCTGACAAGGACATCGTCACAATCATGCGGTAGACGAAATTCTTCGGATCTGAAGTTTCACGTCTCAAACAGCCGCGTCCGTACCCGGTCGTTTTTCCAGGGGTCGTTTTCTGTCTGGTGGGGATAATGAGCGATTTCTGGCTGACACGGCGTAAAATGGGCGCGCTTCGGGTTTTCGGCACGATGGGATCGTTAGCATTTTCCTTCAAGGCTCCAGGGTGAGCGTTAGTGGTCGCTGACAGATTGTGATTCAGGGGTGAATTTGGGCGATTCACCGGTGACCCTGGTCGACAAGATCAAGATTAGCGTCTCTCCCTATGTGAAGACACCTGAAACTCATGTGTCTCAAACTGGTGTTTAGTCAGTGGAACTAGTTTGTTGAGAACCCCATCGAGCAGCCTTCCTTACTGAGCCTGCCCTTGAAACTAAGGCTCAAGGTCTGTGCTGCTTTCTTGTAGCTGCTCATGCACGTTCCGCAAAAGATGGATCTGGCCTGGGCCTTGGTGAGCCCATACGTTTCCGCTTGTTCCACGACTGATTCTATGCAGCCGCACCTGCTCAGCTTGACAGTTCGAGAAGAATTTCCTGCCTCGACTAGATAATCGCTGTTGAAAGTCTCACCCATACTATCAACAAGGTTCTGCGAGAGCCTCTTTACCGCCTGCTCTGAGCCCCCAACCCCGCCGTTCCTGTTGACCTCCAAGACTTTCAGCTCTGCTTTCTTGTCTGTGAGAGTGTTCATGGCGGGTCCCACAGCGTCGAAACCGAAAGCTGCAACGAAAGTGCCCACTTGGAGGAGGAGGTAGTGGGCCAGTGTCTTCCTCAGCATTTCATAACGCTCCTCTAAACCCCGAGCCCTCCTCCTTTCCACAACAGCAGAAGTCGACATTGCCGAGTTCATACCTTCCAGCTAGGGTTCTTAAAACATGGTGACCGAATCGTAATCCAGCCTCAGTTTCAATAGGTTCTACTAATCTCAAAGGGCACGCCCGTCCGGGTTCGTTGCGATGAGATTGAAAAAATGAGACTCGGGTTCCTTAGAAGGTGATAATAGGGCAATCGAGGACGAAAACGGCCGACATTGACCGCAAAGCCCTCCAGCAAAAGGGTGACCGGGATCGGTGGTGTGTTCTTCAGAGCGCGAAACCCGAAGAGGTTGTCCGATTGGTACAGAAAGCACCTCGGGCTCAAGACTACCCAGAACACCGCCCTCTTCACTTGGCAAGGTCCTAAGGAGGCGAAACGGAAGGGCTACACTGTTTGGGCCCTGTTCCCCTCGAACACTGATTATTTTCACAATCCTCGCAAGCAGTTCATGATCAATTACAGGGTCAAGAACCTGGAAAAAGTGCTCCAGAAACTTCGCAGAGAAAGGGTCAAAATCGCCAGGAAACTCGAAAAATCACAGTACGGCAAGTTCGCCTGGATAAGCGATCCTGAAGGTAACTGGCTAGAGCTTTGGGAGCCGCCCAAGAAATATGCCGCACCGGATGACGAAACGCCAATGGAATAGGACGTGCGCGGGACAAAGAGGCCCGGGCCAGCGGAGATTGTTTGTATTAAACCCATAATAGATTGGGCAATTTCGTGACGCTTACCTATAGGTTCTACTGGATTTCGTTCGTGAGAGCGTTTTCCGCACCCGTGTAGCTTTTCTTAACGATGAGCGGCCGACACCGTTGAGCTGCATCCGCCAAGATGCCTCGACTCCCCTAAACAACCGAACCCTCGCGCCCTTCACTCCACAGAACAAGACCTCATCCAACATGTTTGGCTTCTGAGTCCAGTAACCCGAGCTCGGAAACTCCAATTGTAGGGTTCAGAACATTTTGAAGTCGACAGGCGGTATGTCTGCGCGCAACACCGCCCCTGATGAGCCGTCGATAATCGCGTTGTACGACCGTCCCTTGTAGTCGTATTGTGCAAACCATAATGGTGCGTGAAGGTATGTTGCAGCCTCGACCTTGAAAGTTGTAGAAAAATTGGTCAAACGGTCAACCTCCTGTTTCGCAAGGAACTGGTGGTGTTGTTCGACCTCGTCCTTGGCGTGTGCTATTGCCTCCGTATTCTCGATCTCGCTGTTGAGAAACTTCGCCGACGCCTCCACTTTTGAATAGTCGAAAGGGATCTTTCCTTCGACGGGGACCTTGTAGTCCCGCGTTGGAAACTCTGCAGCCTTTCTTCCGAGGACCAGCCAGTCGTAGCTGTTCTCAATCGTCCCTTTTCGTTGTGATGGCGGGGAGATTCTTTCTAGTACACCTTCGTAGTTGCTTGTTGCTGTCAATGGGACTAGCCAGAATGGCAAATACCGGAGTTCTAGCATCGTAATGTTGCTCTTCTTCGCCAGGTCACCTGGCTTCATGAACCCCGATCTCATCCAGTCCTGGAGAATGTCGGTCGTACTTGCAGCGTTATGCTGGTTTAGGATCAAACTGTGCTGGAGTTGAAACGTGGAGTCCGCGCCGACAACGGCAGTGTATCCGCAATATCGGCATGTGCTAAGCAGTTCCCCAGGATGCAGGTCGAGCGGGGCGCCGCAGTTCTTGCAGCGAATTTCCGAGACGACATTGGACATTTCGTGGCGACCTAATTCTGCTTGTGCTAAGGATTAAGACTGGCTGGAAAAAGGTTCCCTGACGAGGAGGGAGCACGGTACGGCGGGACTCGGGGCCCTTAAACGAACAATGGGCCTGACGATAATAATCACTTTCGCAATTTTCCTAGCGCTCCTCACAATCATCTCATTGCTCTTCACGATAAGCCCGGGAGCTGCCTTCATCCTCGGCCTCACCGGGGGCTTCCTAATCATGTTCATTCAATACCTCATCGGCCCCACTATAGTCGCCTGGACAAGCCACCTTCACTATCTTCAGCCTGGTGAGAATCAGTGGCTCGAGGCAAAAGTCAGCGAGCTTGCCGGAAAATCCGGCATCCCAATGCCGCGGCTCGCGATATCCCCCGACCCAACTCCCAACGCCTTCGCCTTCGGCAGGACGCAGCACGATGCAACTCTCGCGGTCAACCAAGGTTTGCTGCAACGCTTGGACGAGGAAGAGATTGAGGGGGTTCTCGGCCATGAACTTGGCCACATCAAACACCGGGACTTTATCGTCGTTACGCTCGTCAGCGCCATTCCGCTCGTAGCGTATCTAGTCGCCCGTACCGTCTTCTGGACCAGCGCTACCTCGAGCTACGGTGGGCGGAGGGGTAAATCGGACAATGGGGCAGGAATTCTCATCATCGCCGCCGTGACCGCCTACGTCGTCTACATTGTAACGACGCTCCTCAGCCTTCGTCTGACCCGACTTCGAGAGCATTACGCGGACGCTTACTCGGCCTTCCTCACGCAGAAACCTCGTGAGCTTGAGAGCGCTTTGACGAAAATCGCCTATGGATTATCGCTGTCGCCGGAGGAACCCCACGGGGCCCGGGCTTTCTTCATCGAAGACCCCGCTCAAGCCCGGATGGAAGTCGCAAGTATCTTAGAACAGAAGAACCGGTACGACTTGGACCATGACGGAGTGCTCAGTGAACGTGAACTGGAACAGGCAATGGAGACCGAGGCTAAGTCGAACTGGAGAAAGTTCAGTGAAGCATTCTCCACCCACCCACCTGTGTTCAAGAGAATCCTCCTTCTCCGAGAGATAGAACAGGACCTGAACTCGGGAACCTTCACCCAGACGAGCATCTATAGGCACATCTGAAGCCAAGGCTAAGAGCAGGACCCTTCCCAGTTTCTAGCGGAACAATTGAGAACGACCGCAGGCCTTCTCATAGCTCTCTGTCTCGAGAGTTCGTTTCTATTGGCTGTTCGGGGGGCCGACGCCACCATGACAATTCCCCCTCAAACCGACGACGGCTTAGATCCTGTAAACCTAATCTTCACCGGGTACGCGCCAGCTTGGTGGGTTCTTCAGAACTTTAACGGATGGAACCCGACGCCCTGCTCGGAGCCAAAGACGCTCAGTGGGAAAACGTACGACTTCACCCTTGAAACACCTGATACCGGAGGCCAAATCCCGCCCTGCTACGGTCCCCGCTTTCACATTCGAGTCTGGGACACGGGATTGGACCCTGTCCTCGGGCAATGGAGCATAGGTGCCGCGCACCATGAAACCAGCGTATGCAATCCCTTTCCGTTTTGCAAGCATGTGATCGACGGCTGGGAGATCGCCGAACGAGAGGTTCGTTCAACTTTCGCGCAGAACAGCGCGACCGTCTCGGTTTCAAGCTACACGCTCCCAAATAGTGGCTTATACCAGAACTACTACAATGACGGCAATGCGACACTCATTCAAGTCTCACGCCCGAGTACCTACCCGGTCAGACTCACAGAAACCGGCCTAAGACCCGGAACTTCATGGTCCGTCACACTCAACCATACAACTCTCTCCTCCACATCCGAGAGTGTCCTCTTCTCAGAGCCCAACGGAACATACGCTTTCACGGTCGCACCCATCAACGGCTACACCAGCATCCCTGCATCAGCCATCCTGCAAGTAAGCGGAAACCCCGTCTCCCAACTCGTAGGATTCGCGCCACTAGAGTACTCCGTCAGCTTTTCAAAATCAGGACTTGCGCCCGGCACAACTTGGTCGGTGATCCTAGATGGAATCAGTCAGGAGTCAACCGAAAAGTCGATAACGTTTGAAGTGTCAAAGGGCACGCATCTGTTTACCGTGCAAAACCCTCCCGGATACAAGTCGAACCCATCTGGAGGCTCACTTGTCGTAAACTCCAACACTACGGTCCGAGTGTCCTACGAGACCACAATCCAGCCTACCTCAAGCCAGCCGAGTGCCTCATTCTTCATTTACGCAACAATCGCGGCCTGGGCAGCCGTCGGGCTCGCAGCTATTATCACAGTCGCACGGAGAAGAAAGCTTGGTAGCGGTGACGACAGAACTATAAGCGAATAACAACTCGTCGCCTGAAAGGGACCTTTGATGCGCGTGCCTTGGGCGCCATTGAACTTTGGTGTCTTTCTCATAGTCTTCGGAAGCCTAATCCTCACTTCGCTCCTTGGGATTATTCCGTTGGCACCGCTTAACGCGTTGCCGCTTGTTTTCGTATTGTTTGGTGCCTGGCTCGCCCTTCTAGGAACGATCATTCCACCATCAAAGAACCCCTATTCCACCCCGCGCATACTGATTGTCGGCTGGGGAGCCGTGCTGACAGGTGTCTCAATCCTCTGGTTCATCGCCTTCAACATCGGAGAACTTCTACCGGTGACATTTGCGACGCTGATAATCATCGCCGGAATAGCCGCAGTAGGCTACAGTTTCCTGCGGGCCCAGAACAAGCAGGCCGCAGCAAGACCTGCTTAGTAACGTGACAGACCCTAAGGCCTGGTATGTTCGCAGTCTATTCAGCAGAGTCCCGAAGGAATATGATGCACTCCTCGGCCTCTTGACATTCGGCCAGGACCATTACTGGCGAAGTTTCGTTGCTGCGAAGTCTGACTTGCCGACAAACGGGCTGGTCCTCGACGTGGCAACCGGGCCTGGAACTCTCGCAACGGAACTCTCCCAACGACTCGGGGAAAGGGGCCTCGTTGTGGGGATCGACTTGACCAGAGCGATGCTCCAAACAGCAAAGACGAACCTGCGTGGGCGAGACCTTGGCAATAGGGCGGACTGGGTCCTAGCCCGGGCGGAGAATCTCCCATTCAAAGATGAGTGTTTCAACGCGTCAACGATTAGCCTCGCCCTCCGAAACGTGTCGGATGCGAAGAAGACGCTCGGCGAAATGGCCCGGACCACGATTCCTGGGGGTACGGTTATTTCGCTAGACTTTACCCGTCCTACCAACAAGCTCTTCAGGGTCGTCTACTACGACTACCTGCTGGGCCTCTTCCCAGTAATCGGGAGAATCGTATCGGAAGCCTGGGGGCAGACACTATCCTATCTGGGACGGTCCATATTGCGAGCTCGAACCGGGCAACAAGTGGAAAATTTGATGACCGTAGAGGGCCTAGTGAACACTCGTTCTGTCCCATTGACAATGGGAGTCGTCTGTGCGGTTTACGGGAAGAAACGATAGTGGGAAAGCGCCTCTGTGAAGGAAATCGGGTAGCTGAGAAGGGTGAGTGGAGGCACGGGCCCTGGAGTGGGAGGACATGCGGGCCCCAAGCTGCTCAATGGTTTCTCAAAGATTCCTGCAGTGCCTCTGGGTAGACCGCAGCCTCCGAAGGAAATCTGCGTCTTCTTCCCGCGACAACCCTGAGAAACCATGATATACTTGCGTATAGACTCAGAAACACTTATCGCACTGCGACCCTAGCCTTTTGCGGAAATTCTTGAAAGAACTGAAAATGATTCTTTCGCTCAGCTCTCTTCTAACTCTAACATTGCTAGGACTCTTGGTAACCGTTCCGCAAGTTAGCGCTGCCACAGGCCTCGTCTGCATCGCAAACAGCTCAGTGAACCCTTCATCTTGTCCCTCATCACCCCCTTCCCTGTCCGCGCCGGTAGGTTCCAGCATTACTCTCGCAGTCAACATTCAAGGCAGTGACAGCCTGAACGGCTTCGACATTGCAGTCCAAGTTGACCCGTCTGTTCTGCAACCCTTGAACATAACCGTAGCTAACAGCGTAGTCCACGATCCCCGCCTTATAGTCGCGCAATCTACGGACTCGTCAACAGGAATCGCGCGTCTCGCGATAGTCGCTGAAGGCTATATTATAGCAGGTCCTGTCACAGGAAACCTGTTCAACATCCTCTACAAGGTATTATCCTCAACCAAGGGAACAGCGATTGTCTTTCAGACAGGCTGTTCGGGCACAAGCGTTCCCAGTACGTGTGTGACAGTTGTCAACGGAAACACGGTTGACCCCGAGATGGTTCAGACCGCAACATTTGGCGGGACGGCAACCCCCGACTTCACCATTGCCGCCAACCCGCTGTCTCAAACGGTCCAACAAGGCTCCTCCGCAAAGTCAGCCATAACCGTCGCCAGCCTGAACGGTTTCTCGGGCACAGTCAACTTCTCGCTCCCTGCTATGTGTCTCGCTATAGGATGCCCGTCTTGGAGCATCAGCCCAAGCAGCGTGTTCGTTGCCTCGGGCGGGACAGCCCAGGCCACGCTGACTTTCACAACATCCTCTAACACACCGGCCATGATCTTCAACGTCACAGTCACAGGAACCAGCGGTAGCCTGTCCCATTCGGTGACAGTTTCGTTCAAAGTCGTGCAGGCTCCAACACCGGACTTTTCCATGTCTGCCAACCCGGCTTCCCAAAACGTGCAGCAAGGCTCCACTGCGACCTCCATGATCGTGGTCACCAGCATTAACGGGTTCAGCGGCACGGTCAATCTCTCAAGTTCCGCACCTCCTCTATGCCCCAGCTGTCCAACCTGGAGTTTGAGCCCTAGAAACGTCACTCTCCCATCAGGGGGATCTGCGACGTCTACCCTCACCTTCTCCACCACTACTGGAAGCCCAACCACAACCTTCGTCGTCAACGTTACCGGGACAAACGGTAACCTATCTCACTCGACAACATCGTCCTTTACAATAGTGGCCGCACTCACACCTGGTACGGTGTGCATCGCTCCCGCGTCGTCCACCTCGTGTCCTTCGACTCCACTGATGGCCCAGGGAACTGTTGGGGGACAGTTGAGTGTCGCTGTGAACGTTCAGAATTCACCTGCTCTCAACGGCTTCGACATCCTAGTACTGACAAACCCTAGTGTACTTCGACCAGTCAGTGATAGTCTCAACGGAACTGTTCTTCAAAACGTCTTCGTAGTCCGCAACTCTGTCAACTCAACCAGCGGTCTTGTTAGAGTGGCGGCTGTGTCCCAAGGCAGCATCACTACCGCACCGACTACTGGACGCTTCTTTAGCATCACCTACAACATCGTGGGCACCACTCAGGGAACCTACATTTTGTTCCCTGTTGGCTGCAGCGGAACGAGCAACGACAACATATGCGTCACCGTCACAAATCCGAATGCTCCAGGGGGCGTTGACCCAGAGAACGTCCTCGAGGCTAACTTCACATCGACTGCCCCGCCACCAGACTTCGCCAGCCGAACCAGCCCGTCTTCTTTAACCATCATCAGAGGCCAGTCAGCCAGCTCCACGGTAACACTCACCAGCCTAAACGGCTTCACGGGAACCGTAACCCTCTCCGCAACCATCACGCCCAGTGTCAAGAAAGGCCCAGGAGTAACACTGACACCGACAAGTCTGAACCTATCTCCAGGCGGAAGCGATACAGCCATATTGACGGTTTCCACGAACGGCGGGACGCAAACGGGGACCTACACAATCACCATAACTGCGACTAGTGGGTCGCTGACTCACACGACTGCAGTCACAGTAACTATTCTGTCGAGACACTAGCCCGCTCCATTCTCTATTCCCCTCTTTTTTTCCTCTCTCCCCCACCGATGATCACGTTTGCTTTTGTGAGGGGACGAGTCTCTCTATGCGCAGCAGGCTTAGCCCTGCAAGAGCGAGAAACGAGACCAACGTCACTCCCAAGACTGAAACAGGACCCATTGCATAGAGAAACCCGCCCACGGAAGAGCCAATGACGAAGCCAAGTTGCTCGAGGGTCAGGTAGAGGCCAAACCGGCCGCCGCGCGACCCTCCCTTCTTGAGCCCGCTAAGGATTGAGTAGCTGACTAGCGAAGGAGCCCTTGCGGTGCCAAAGAAGAATACCATTGGAAGAACTAGGAAGGGTGAGGCGGTAAGGGCAATTCCAGCGACCCCTCCCGAAACGAGGAGAAATCCTGCGGCCATGGCCCCACCTGGGTTGCGTCTTGTAGCCCACCTTCCTAGGAGTATTGCGAGAACCGCTCCACCGAGCGACTGGACTGCGCCGAGGAGCTGAATCTGGACATTGGTTAGGTGATAGATGTCCTGAAAGTAAAGAGGCAGAAACGATGCTGTGATGCTGTAGGCTATGGTATCGCCTGCGAGTAGGATGAGGATTGTCTTCTCCAAGGAGGACTTGGGGAGTTCGATCAGTGGATGACTCTTGTCGGTTTCCAGCGGGGGTTGGCGTCCTACTCGAAACAGGACGAGTGTTGAGACAGAGAAGAATGCGAAGCTGACCCAGAAGAGGTCTCGGATCTGGAGCCAGTTCAACAGAATGCTTCCCATCGCAGGTGAAATGACGATTCCCAATGGGGCCGCGGCGTAGACTGCTCCGAAGCTTGAGGCCATTTTTCCCTGGTCACTAGCGGTTGATATGTACGCGTTGAAGGCTGGGAGGCTGAACCCGGAGACTTGGAGAATCAAAAGTCCCGGGATAACATCGGGCCAGACGCGGGCGTAGTAGAACATTACTGGCGGTGGGAGGGACATGGCCCAGCTGATGATGATCAAGGTTCGCAGTTCGTACTTGTTCGCTAGCAGACCCCCGGGGATCATAGAGGCAGCCGCGGCGAGGAAGCCTACTGAATATACGAGGCCTACTTGTTCAGGCAGTGCACCTAGGTTTCGGAGATAGATGGACCAGACATAGTTGTATACACCTAGCCCGAAGGTCCAGAGGAAGAGCGAGAGGAACAGTAATCGCAGGTCGCGAGGCAGGGCTTGGATTGATGCGAGAAGGTTGAGATTCCGCATCATCGCCAGGCATGGCCTCTCCTAGAACCCAGGCCCGGACTTGCGGATACTGGCCACTTCAAACTAGCGTTGCAACCGATGTTGAGGACCCGAGAGTTTTTCCGGTTAGGACTTTCTGGCGGGTTTCTCCTTGGAAGCTTCTATCCTGTTCAGTTGCTCCTTGAGCTGTCGGTTTTCCTCACGGAGCTTGTCCACATCGTCTCGCAGCCGTTGGAAGGCTGTTGAAGCTTCGCGGCCCGCTTGAATTTTCTGAGCGGCCTCCATAGCCCGTCTCTTGACTCTATTGTCCAGCTCTTTGTCGATAAGCCTCTGTAGAGCTGCGACAGCTTTGGGCTCCATCAACTCGCCAAGGGCGATGCATGATTCTATGCGAACCCTGAACCAGGGGTCGTCCAGTAAACGTGTGAGATGGTCTATTACTTCGGGTCTTCCTTCTCCGAGCTTGCCGAGGGCTTTCGTGGCCCCTTCCCTGGCCGGGTGCGGTTTTCCGTATCGGGTCCACTCTGTTACGATGGGGATGGCTTCAAGGTCTTTCAGTTCCGCGAACCCGTCGAAGACCCCGACGCGGATGACGTCGAGAAAGGATTCTTTGCGGAGGTTCTTCTTGAGAACGTCGAAGGCTTTGAGGGACCGCGTCTTGCCGAGGCTTCTCGCCGCCTCTCCCTCCACGTAGTAGCTAGCGTCTCCTTCATCCAGGATTCCTATCAACGCTTTGGCCGAGTCTTCATCGCGAAACTCGCCTAGAGCCTTCACAACGGCTCTGCGGGCTTTGGGATGTTTGATCTTGAGACTGGCGATGAGGGCTTTTAGTGCTGAGCTTGTCTGTATGACGCCGAGAGCCTTAGCGGCTTCTGCCTGGGCGCCCCAGAACGGGTCCTTCAAACAGACGGTTTTCAATGCATCTATGACGTCCTCGGTCGGATGCTTAGCCAGGCGTTGGGCAGCTCGTATTCTTCCGACCGCGTTCTTGTCATTTGTGAGCTGATAGAGAAGCATCCCTTTGGGCTTGTCGAAGCTGAGGGTCTTGAGAACCCAGTTGCCTGGGTCGAACTCGACATCCCTTGGCCTCTCAGGTAGAGAGATGTAGAAGGTCTCGTCGCGCTGAGTGACCATTACCCGTCTCGTCTGGACTCCTTTGGCAAAGGTGAAGGAAACGTCGACAGGGGTCTGGAAGACCAGCGGGGTCTCGCCGTTTCCAATTTGCGTCTGTGATACTGAAATTTTGGCTATCATCGCATTGTCGTCCCAGTCGTAGCTGACCTTGAATTCAGGATGGCCTCCGTGGTAAACCCACTGGTCGAAGAAACCTTCCAGGCTCCGCCCTGTCGCTTCCTCCATCGCGCGCCGGAAGTCGCTTGTCTCAACAACCTTCTCCCGGAACGTGTTAGCATAGTTGCGCAGCCCTTTCTGGAACAGCTCCTCGCCCAAGTAGTAACGAAGGGTATGAAGTACAAGCCCCCCTTTCTGGTAGAGGTGCCGGTCGAAGAGGTCTGTCGGGTCGATGTAGATCCTGCTCACAATTGGCCGACGATAACGTTCCGAATCCTCTTCGACGTAGGTATCGAACTCCCGCATGATGAAGTGGGAGGCTTCGTCTTTTCCTAGATCCTCCTCTTTGAAAAGCGTCTCAGAGTATGTGGCGAAACCCTCATTCAACCATCCATGTGACCAGTCGCGGCAGGTGATGAGGTCCCCCCACCATTGATGGGCTAGTTCGTGAGAGACGAGGTCGTCACTGGAGAAGTCTAGGTGAGCACGTCTGTCGTGGAGTGTTCTCTCGGTCAGGGTTGTAGCGGAGATGTTTTCCATTCCGCCGAAGATAAAATCAGAAACTGTGACCTGCGCATATTTTGGATAAGGATACTTCACGCCAAAATAGTCGCCGAAGAACCGGATCATCTTTGGAGTCTTCTCGAAGCTCCGTTTGGCATCTTCCTCCCGGCCCTTAGGAACATAGTATTGCAGCTCGACATCATCAACCTTCTCCTTGACAAGGGAGAACTCGCCGACGACGAGGCTTGTGAGATAGCTGGAGTGTGAGATGTCCTGTTTCCAGCGGCAGGTCTTGGTTCCTCTGGCCTTGTCCTCCTTTGTCTCGAACAGGACGCCATTTGATATCACCGTGTACTTTAACGGGACTGTGGCGATCATCTCACTGGTTGCTTTGTCGTTAGGATAGTCGTAGCACGGGAACCAGTATCGGCTGTCCTCATCTTCGCCCTGCGTCCACGCTTGATATGGCCTGTCTGAGTAGTACTTGTCGGGGCCGATGAAGTAGAGTCCTCTGCGTGGCTCTGCTGAGTAGCGTATGCTCACCGTTAGGTTCTCGGACATTTTCAACGCCTTGTCCAAGTTGATGATGAGCTTACGTCCAGTGTTCTCGAAAATGGAGATTTTGCCGAGAGAGAGCTTTACATCCTCAATGTCCAGGTCCACAGCGTCAAACTCGAGCCGTGTGACGTTGTCGACGATGGGAGATAGTGTTACGTGGACTGCTCCCTCGAGCTTCTTCTTCTCAGGGTCAACAGCTAACTCAAGCTTGACATGTTGAACATCAAAATCCCGGTCGCGGGCATAATGGACCTTCGAGCCGGGAAGCGCGAACGGCTTGTGCTTTGAAAGAATGCCATTAGCCACGTAGTCTTGTTCCAATCAGGGTCAAGCTCCCGGTCGCGTTCAAGTTTCCGGGGAACTGGATGTTCATAACCCTAACGCTGAGAAGAGACGTTCAGATGCTCAGAATTTGCCCTCTACTGAGGCGTCAGAATGGACAGCCTTGAGCATGAGAATGTCCCCCCACGTCCTTTATGAGTTGGAGACGTCGATTCCTACCCGAGACCCTCTTGAGTCAAAGGGACCCTACACGTCCCGTTCTTCTAAAGGACATGGCTAAGTTGTCTCTCCCCCTCGTAGTTTCCGCGCTCATTTCCCAAGCCGTGCTGTCAGCTCGTCCAGCTTTTGTCTCCAATTCTGCCACGGGCCTGCCGAGCTTTGACTTTCTCACAGCTGCATCCGTTTGCATCCTGGCCCTTCTATTCATCTTCTACGGTCTAAGGCGGCATGTGGAAGAGGCTGCCAGACTACTCATGGCAGGAACAACTCTCCTAGGGACTCTCTCAGGCTTGATATTGTGGAAGACCTGGGTTGATTCTTCAAGGGCTTTCGCGGGGCCATTCTATCTCCTAGCGACTCCCCTAGGCTTCTTGGGAATCTATTCCTCCTTCCGCAGCTATTACGGCACCCTCTCGCAAAGGAAGAGGAGTATCCTCATCATTGGCTCCCTCACTTTTCTTGGCTCGCTGATCGGCACAGTATTCTCCCTGACATTTGTCATCTTGCTTCTCCTTGCCCTCTCCATGGTGGACTTTTTCCTAGTAGAAAGTGACTTGCTAAGGAAAAGTGTGGGAGAAGGTGAGTGCGGTGTAATGACAGCGACGACATCCCTTCCCTTGGAAAAGTACACCGTTGGGTTTGGCGACTTCGCGGCCTATTCTATTCTTGCCGCGAGCTCAGTCAGAATCAACGTATTCACTGGCATCGCGACCCTTGCCCTCATCCTCATAGGATCCCTTGCAACATTTCAAATGGCTCGGGCTCGAACCAAAGCTCCAGGGCTTCCTCTCCCAATCTGGCTCGGCATTTTGCCAACTGTTCTAGGACTGCTGGGCTAATGGGGAAGATTCGGGCGGGAAAAAGCTCGAGACGTCTCTTCTCCTACTTGAAAACGCCATTATCCGCAGCGCTTGTCATCGCGGCCTGCGACAGTCTGGGGCTACTCATAGGCCTACGACAGTTGTCAAGGTCAACGCTGGTACTCGTCCTCTTTCTTGAGGGAGGGCTTGGGCTGTTGCTGGGCGTCGTAATTTCACTATCGTCTAGTCCTTCAGCATCCAGAGTGGGCCAGACCCTCTTCGGGACGTCTCCATGGACTCGTGAATCAGAGAAACACGCTGAGAAAGTGGGTTCGAGATGGATGCTCGCTTCCAGCTTCCTAGTCCTACTAGGATTCCTAGCGTCTTTGGTCTAGCACTGAGCGAAAGGAAAAAGGGGAAGATGACGGCAAAGCTTCTGCTAGGGACTTGTTGGCATCGATGGTTGAGGCATTGTTGTCGAAGCAGCCATAGGCTTGCGCCTGGTCCTCCAAACGTAGATGCCAGCGAGCGCGACAATGACAGCGACGAGCGCGATGGTTAGGTAGAGTCCGTAGGCTTCAAAGAAGCCTGGCGCTGGTGGGGCCGGGACGTAGCCAGCAGCTTTGATAAGCTCCGATGCCCGGGTTAGGTTGAAGTCGTAGGGCTTCAGTGCCGCGTTGAAGCCTTCGGTAACTGGGATGCCGGTCTTGTAGTTGCCGACCACTGGCGTTGTTATCGCGGAGACTCCATAGCCGTTGAGCAACTGACCCACAATTTGCTCTCGTGGGACCGCCTCGCTGATCGCTTGGCGGAGATACTTGGCGGCGAGTGCGGCCTTTGTCGGGTCTGACTTACCCAGAGGTGTGTCTACTCCGGTTCCTATCAGTGGATGTTTCATGTTGACGCCCATTTCCTGGACGCCGAATGCGTCATAGCTCGCGATCTTGCTCGCGCCCCACTCGATGAGGAAGCTGGGCTGGATTTCAATATGGTATTGGCTGTCTAGGACATTGACTTCGTGATTCTTGAGCGCGGTGATAGCTACATCTGTGTCCACGATATTCTTCACGTAGTATTCTTTGACTGTGAACTGTCCCTTGAGTAGGAGTGCGGCTCTGCCTTTGTCCGGGAAGTCGAAGTAGGCATCATTCCTGGTCAGGTGGACTGTCTTTGTGGTAGCGGTCCAGTCGACCCATTTGTAGGGTCCCGTGCCCGTGGGTGGAGGAGACGTTACGGTTCCCGTGTCCGGCCTGTTGAATTGGCTCTTCTGCCACTGGTCCAGCGCGATGCTCTTGAGAATGTGCTGCGGAAGAATCGGGTATGTGAGAATGTTCTCGACAAAGTATGCGTAGGGCTTCGGGAGGTCAAACTTCACTGTCATCCGGTCGACGATCGTGACGTTACTCTTCCCTCCGACGAGTCCTTTGACGAAGGCTTCGGTGGGCGCCGCTAGTAGGTCGTCTTGGATTGCGTCAAACGTGAATTTTACGTCGGTCGCGTTGAAATCTATGCCATCATGCCACTTTATGCCTGGCCGAAGCGTAACGGTCCAAGTCTTGGAGTCGGATGCGACTGACCAACCAGGGCTTGCGACTGTTCCCGAGGCGAGCTGCGGAATCATTGTCTTGAATGTTGTGTCGTTTCTGATTGCCAGCGAGCTGAATATTTCGTTGAAGACCGTTGTGTCGTAGTATGACGTGCTGAGTTCTGGTATCATTCCCTCTCCGGGTGCCTGACCTGTCTGAGCGAGGATCAAGTTTGCGTCTAGGGCAGTCGTGAGATGTTCGATCGGTGGCCACGCGGGGGCATGGTATGCTGTGAAGATAGCCTGGGCATTGGAAGCTGTCCCGTCGAACGCTACATTCTCGCGGGTGTACAATATCGGAATGGAGGGTAGTTCATCCGCGGCTAGGACCTGCCATTGCTTCACCAAGTTGAGGCGTTGGGTCTTGTTGATGTTTTCTTTGATCTGGGTTGTCTGCTGGTCATTTTGAGTGTTGTTCCAGAGGTAGTAGTTTTGCCCTGTTGGGGCGAATTGTGAGCTGTGGTAGAGCGACCAGGGGTCGGCATCGATTCCAAGATTGTATCCAACGAAAAGGATGTCGAATCCGCCTTGGTCGTAGGTCTTGCCAAGGGCACTTGCACCAGGGGTCAGTGCTCTGTCGAATATGTTGGGGCTGAATGGGAGTTCTACTCTCCCGGTGTCGATTCCGAGAAAGTTGAGGTTGTTCTGGATTATTGTTGCCCAGGCCCTTCGCGCGCTGTTGGACGTTGGGACAAGTAGCGTGATTTTGAGATTCGGACTAAGCGTGCCCGCTGCCTGAGCAGGGGGAATCAGGAAGCTGAGGAAGGGGGATAGGGCCAGAAAGCACAGAACGATGGCTTGGAAGTGTTTCAAATTAGTGGTTTTCAGAATTTTGCGCCACAGGCAAAAGGAGCTTTCTTGACGCGTATAATCATTATGGCGAAGCGCATAATCCCCTCGCGAGCTTGGCAAGGTCTGAACTTTGTGACCGGTGCTACGATATTCCTAATAATCAACTTGGCCAATTGTAATGTGGTCGTCGACATGGTCAGGCCCCTTCGGATTCTCGGTTCTGGGTGCGGAATTCGGAACCTGGAGTGCTTTGCCTAGTGTCTCTTATCAAATACCTGATACGACGATCCCTTTACCTCATTCCAGTCTTCCTTGGAATTACTCTACTGGTGTTCTCAATCGAACGGTTAGCCGGGGACCCGGTCCAGATTGCCACATTCGGGAACACGCACATAACTGAAGACCAAAGGCAAAGGATTAGACAGTATTACGGACTAGACAAGCCAGTCTACCTTCAATACCTCCATTGGCTTTCAGAGCTTCTTGTTCTGAACCTTGGAGACTCTTTTGGCGGTGGTTCTGTCTCCAATCTCGTTGGCCAAGGAATTTTGGCGACTTTAGAGCTACAGCTTCTCGGTCTCTTCTTGTCTTTGGTAATAGCTATTCCAATTGGCATTTACTCTGCCAAGAGACGATACTCCGTTCTAGATGTCACGCTTAGCAGTTCTGCTCTTGTCGGAACGTCCATCCCAATCTCCTTCATGGGCATTGCGTTCATACTTATTTTTGGATACTATCTTAACCTCTTTCCATCGGGCGGTGCTCAGTCGACCATACAGTCACAATACCTGTATGGGAACGTGATTTTGGACCAACTCTGGCATCTGACCCTCCCAACGCTAGTTTACACTTTCGCAATCTTGGCTCCCGTCGTTTTGCTAGTCAGGTCCAGCATGCTAGAAGTCTTGAGGCAGGACTACATTCTCGCGGCTCGTGCAAGCGGCTTGGGTGATCGGGCTATATTGTACAAGCATGCTTTGAGAAACGCTCTCATACCGATTGTGACATATGTTGGCCTTTACTTTGGTGGACTGCTAGCGGGCGCTCCGGTCACAGAGACCGTCTTCAACTGGCCTGGTGTGGGCGCACTCTTTGTTGTGAAAACTAACGTTCTGGACTTCCCCGTAATCCAAGGTGTGGTCGTCTTGATTACTTTGATGACTCTCGTGGCCAACCTCGTTACTGACCTGACCTATGCGTACATAGACCCGAGGATTCGCATCGATTAGCAGAGGCTTTTGGTTCATGGCTAGTCTATCTAGTAGGCCTCGAAAACGACGGGTAAGCGGTGTGAGTCAGTGGGAACTTGCCTGGAGAAGGCTCAAGATGAACAAGGCAGCTCTCGCGGGCCTTGTGATAGTAGGGGTGATTGGAGTAATGGCTTTACTCGATAGGTTGATCGCTCTATACCCACCAAACTGCAACGTAGGAACTAACCCGAACTGCCCGAATCCTGGCCCGAAGCCTGATGTGTGGGCAATTGGAATCCCTCCCTCCTGGTCGTTTCCGTTCGGCACCAACCTCGCTGGCCAAGATGTGTATAGCCAGATTGTTTACGGGGCCCGGGCCGCATTTCTTGTCGGAATTGGAGCTACGGCCATCGCATTAGCCATTGCGACATTGATCGGCCTCGTTGCCGGATATTTCGGAGGCTGGGTGGACAATGTCTTGATGAGACTTACAGAGGTAGTCCTCGTCCTCCCTTTCTTCCTCATTCTCCTCGTCTTCCTTCGGATACTCTTCACCCTCTCACCCGGAGCGTCCGGAGGACTCCTGGTTATCATTCTAGTAATAGGGGCCTTCTCATGGCCTGGACCGGCTAGGATAATACGTGGGGAGGTTCTCCGAGTCAGAGAGTTCGAATATGTCGCTGCATCTCGTCAGATTGGCGCGTCGGGGTTCAGAATACTCTTCCGCCACCTCTTCCCGAACACCCTGCACATCATAATCGTCCTAAGCACTCTTCAGATAGCGGGCTCAATTCTCACAGAAGCCGCTGTAAGCTTTCTCGGGTTCGGTGATCCCAACTCAATCACGTGGGGGAGGCAGTTGGCCGACGCGTCCGAGGCGGTGAAGCAGGCCTGGTGGGCAGGTCTTGCTCCCGGAATATTCATCACACTACTGGTGATGGGTTTCAACCTCTTGGGCAATGGTCTCAGGGATGCCTTGGACCCTAGGCTAAGAGAGTAGGCAAGAGGACCAGCGATGGCAGAGACGCTTCTGCGCGTTGAGGGACTTAGAACCTACTTTTACACTTGGGCGGGAGTGGTCAAAGCCGTTGACGGCGTGAGCCTACACGTAAACAAAGGAGAGACTCTGGGAATTGTGGGAGAGTCGGGATCTGGCAAGACTGTCACTGCCCTGTCGATAATGAGGATCGTGCCCGCGCCAGGGAAGATTATCGAGGGGAAAATAGAATTTCAGCGGAAGAATCTTCTTGCTGAATCGGATGAGGAGATGCGGAAGCTACGCGGGAGGGAAATCGGATATATTTTCCAAGACCCCACCTCGACACTAGATCCTGTCTACACAGTGGGAGAACAACTTTCCGAGGTCTTGGTGCGCCATCAGAACCTTGACAAGAAAAGCGCAATGGACAGAGCTGTCGAGCTGCTTCGGATCGTGGAGATTCCTGACCCTGAGATCAGAATCAACCAGTATCCCCACCAACTGAGCGGTGGGACAAAGCAGAGAATCGCAATCGCTAGAGCCATCTGCTGTAGTCCAAGCCTCCTATTGGCTGACGAGCCTACAACTGCGCTAGACGTGACTATTCAGGCGCAGATCCTTGAGACCTTGAAGGGGTTAAAGGATAGATTCAACATGTCAATGGTTCTAATCACTCACGACATGGGCATCGTCGCCGAGACATGCGACCGGGTGGTCATACTCTACGCAGGCCAAGTGTACGAAACAGGCACAACCGAGCAGGTCTTTGAAAACCCAAAGCATCCGTACACAGAAGCACTGCTGACCTCTGTTCCGCACTTGGCTTTGAAGAGGGAGAGGCTTTCGGTTATTCAAGGAAACATACCCAACCTCATAGAGCCTCCGTCAGGGTGTCGGTTTCACCCGCGCTGTAAGTATGCGCAACAGATCTGCATCGATAAGGTCCCGGAGCTGGAGCCAATGGAAGAGGGACACCTTGCAGCCTGCCATTTTGCTCGAGAACTCAAACTCAAATCACCGGTGACGAGCTGACCTTCAGACGAGCGACGTAGCCCTTGAAGTCAAGAACCTGACAAAACACTATCCCGTCTATGAGAGGGGCGTCCTTCTCAAGCGGAAAATCGGGGACGTGCACGCTGTAGACGGAGTATCCTTCTCACTTGACCGCGGCGAAACATTTGGGCTGGTCGGGGAAAGCGGTTGCGGAAAGACCACAATAGCCAGGTGTGCACTCTACCTTGATCCTCCGACATCCGGGGAGGTAGTCTTCAATGGGGAAGACGTTGTCCAGGTCTTCAAGAAGGGAAACAAACGACATGTGCTCGCGCTGAGACGTCGGATGCAGTATATTTTCCAGAATCCCTACTCTTCTCTAGACCCGCGGATGAGCGTGGCCGACATAATCATGGAGCCATTTGCGGTTCACGGCCACATACCCAAGGATCGTTGGCTTGACAGAATGTACGAATTGCTGAAGATGGTGGGTCTTGAAGACTACCATGCGGAGAGGTATCCGCATGAGTTCAGTGGTGGGCAGCGGCAGAGAATCTGCATCGCCCGTGCCCTAGCGGTCGACCCGAAACTGATTATTGCCGACGAGCCAGTGGCGTCCCTAGACGTCTCCATTCGGGCTCAGATTTTGAACCTTTTGAGAGACCTTCAGCAGCAACTCGGTCTGACCTACCTGTACATCTCGCACGACCTCAGCACCGTCAAACACATTTGTGACAGAGTAGCAGTCATGTATCTTGGAAAGCTGGTCGAAATAGCGGAAACTGAAGAACTCTTCGCTAACCCACTGCACCCGTACACGGTGGCCTTGTTGTCCGCGATTCCCATACCGGACCCGAGGCACAAGTCCACCCGAATCATCCTGCCAGGCGAAGTGCCGAGCCCGATTAGCCCACCTTCCGGTTGCAGGTTCCACCCTCGATGCCCAAGGGCAATTGACATCTGTTCTAAACTAGAGCCTGAGCTTGTTGAGGTTCGGCCAGGCCACTGGCTGGCCTGCTATAATCCATGGCCTGCTAAACAGACCGTCCCGGGGTAGACTGGAACATGCTACCATTTGACATAGTGAGCATGACTTCCATGGTTTTTCACCTTGAGGTCCACGTTTCCTGGATGGAAATCCCCGGGTAGACCAGGCTGGCGATTTTTGGAGGGCGGACTGGGATTCCAAGAATTTCTCCTTCCGTCGAGATGGATCATTGTCCTCGGACTCGACTTGTAAATGAGGGCTCTGTTGACTTGTCGATGGATGGACGGTTTTCAGTTTCA